>Ga0315286_10000002_pt1 | contig 263549 bp, 275 predicted proteins | sample YL17G10_0_MG_FD_205038 | JGI IMG/M metagenome (GOLD analysis project Ga0315286, IMG submission 205038) | Sediment microbial communities from Yellowstone Lake, YNP, Wyoming, USA - YL17G10_0 | ecosystem: Environmental > Aquatic > Freshwater > Lake > Sediment | place: USA: Wyoming | collected...
TGCTGTCGTATGCAAAGTAGACGTCTTTGACTGCGGTGTTGTTGGCGCTGTCGTTGCAGCTCACGCGGACGTAGTAGCCCGTTCCATCGGTTATGGCCGAGGCGTTGGTGAAGTTGAATTCGCCTGGCGCGCCGTCAATCGCGGACCAGTGCGAGTCGTTGGTGTAGGCGTAGCCTACGCCGCTTGTGGCGTCAGCGCACGTGCCGTTGATGGCGAAACCGTTGCTCGTGTAGCTCCAGTTCGTTCCGTTCGCCGGGCTGGCTATGGTCACCGTGGGTGCAGTCCTGTCCAAGACGACGTACCGTGCCGCGGAGGCCCCGAGGTTGCCCGCGGAGTCGTTAACGTAAACCGTGTATATCTTCGTTCCGTCCGTCTGCCCCGTGGCGTTGAACTCGCACCAGCCGCCGGTGCTGTTCGTGTATTTGGTCATCGTGTAGTTGGCCGAAGTCCCGTTGCTGATGCTGGCCGTGCACGTTCCGGCAGAGACTGCCTCAGCGAACGTGGCGTTGATGTCGAAGTAGTCCCAGGATTTGTTGGTGTTGTTGGCCAGCGTCGGGGTCTCATAGGCCACGGTTGGCGCTGTCTTGTCGTATGTGAAATGAACCTGTTGGGAAGCTGTGTTGTTGACAGTATCGTTGCAGTAGACTATGACATCGTATGCAGTGCCGTCGGAGAGTCCCGAGGCGTTGGATATGCTGATTGTTGAGGTATTCACGCCTGCCCATATGGTTGAGTTAGTGTATGAATAGCTAACACCTGCTCCTCCTGAATCAGAGCATGTTCCTGTTATGGCGATTGTGGCGTTGTGGTAAGAATTGTTGGTTGGTGCTGTCACGGAGAGCGTTGGTGCAGTCCCGTCCACGAGCACGTAAGCGTCCCATAGTTGTGAGTTCCCAGCATCGTCAGTGCAGTTGAACCTGACGTAGTTAGTTCCTGCCGTCGCGACGTGAACCAGCCCGTTGTTATCTATGGGGGTGTTTATTGTGCAACCTGCGGAGGTGCTGGAGCAGTAGAGGCAAGTCGGGTCAGTGTCAACGGCGTCCAATTCAGCGAGTTTGAGTGTTTGGACTCCACCCCAAGTGTTGTTGGTGGCGTTTGTGGAGGATGTCGGCTTAGTTCCATCGTATGTGAAGTATATGTCCTTTTCTGCCGTGTTGTTGACGCTGTCGTTGCAGAAGACTCTGACATAATAACCTGTCCCGTCCGTCAGGGCGGAGGCGTTGGTCAGGTTGAACGTGGCCGGTGTCGTGTCCCTGGTGGACCAATGGGTGTCGTTGGTATAAACATAGTGGGCTCCAGAAACGCTGTCAGAGCACGTGCCATTGAGTGCGAAGCCGTTGTACTCGTGGTTCCAGTACGTGGCATTCGCCGCCGGGCTGGCTATCGTCAGTGTTGGCGCGACAGAGTCTACCGTGAAATTCCAGTAGTATTGTGTCATCGCGTTGCTCGCAATATCGCTGGCATCTAACTTCGCTTCAATGAAGTCGCCGTTGCTGAAGGCGTTGACTCCTCCAGGCTGCAGATACGAGACGTTGTAGCCGTTGCTTATGGCGGTCTTCGTGGTCGCAACCTGGTTAAAGCCACCGCTGTTTTTCTGTAGCTGCAATATAATTGTTGAGGAATCGACACCAGTTCCTAGATCCGTCACGTTGGCGTGCACAAGCGGTGTCGTATCAACTGTGTAGCTTCCATTGGATGGCTGCTCCATGCCGCCATATGGCGCGTTGTTGTCAAGGATGACGTACCGTGCCGCAGAGGCTCCCATATTGCCCGCGGAGTCGTTCACATAAACCGTGTAAATCTTCGTTCCGTCCGTCTGCCCCGTGGCGTTGAACTCGCACCAGCCGCCGGTGCTGTTCGTGTATTTGGTCATCGTGTAGTTGGTCGAAGTTCCGTTGCTGATGCTGACTGTGCACGTCCCTGAAGAGACAGAGACTGCCTCAGCGAACGTGGCATTGACGTCGAAGTAGTCCCAGGACTTATTGGTGTTGTTGGCCAGCGTCGGCGTGTCGTAGCCCACGGTTGGCGCTGTCTTGTCGTAAGTGAAATGGACTTGCTGCTCAGCCGTGTTGTTCACAGTGTCGTTGCAGCGGACGAGGACGTCGTATGCCGTGCCGTCAGAGAGTCCCGAGGCGTTGGATATGCTGAACGTCGCCGGCGATGTGTCCATGTCCGACCATATCGTTGAGTTGGTGTAAGCGTAGTGCGCTCCCGTGCCTGTGTCAGAGCACGTTCCTGTTATGGCTACGGTCGTCCTGTAGTAGGAGTTGTTCGCTGGCGCAGTAACGGAGAGTGTCGGTGCAGTTCCATCGACCAGTATGTACTGGTCCCAGATCTTGGAGTTGCCTGCGTCGTCGGTGCAGTTGAACCTGAGGTAGGTCGTCCCTGCAGTAGAGACTTGTACGCTTTCGGCGTCATCTATGGGTGTCGTGATGGTGCAGCCGACGGAGGTGCCAGAGCAGTACTTGCACACCGGCTCCGTGTCGACGGCATCAGCTTCGGTCAGCGTCACGGTCTGCGCAGCGCCCCACGTGTTGTTCGTGGCGTTCGTGGTTGAAGTTGGAGCCGTGTTGTCGTATGTGAGTATGAAGTCCTTGGTGACCGTGTTGTTGGCGCTGTCGTTGCAGGAGATCATGAAGTTATATTTCGTCCCGTCAGCGAGGTTCGATTGGTTGGTGAGGTTGAACGTTGCCGGCGAGGTGTCGGTCTGGCTCCATTTGGTGCTGTTGGTGTATACGTAACTAGCCGTTGACGTGGCGTCCACGCACGTGCCGTTGACGGCGAAGTTGTTGTAGTCGTAGTTGAAGTAGCTGCTGTTGGTCGTGTCTATGGTCAGCGTCGGTGCTGTGTTGTCAAACGTGAACTGGATCGTGTCCGATACGCTGTTGTTGGCAGTGTCGTTGCACGTCAAAAGCACGGTGTAAGCTGTGCCATGGACGAGGGCAGAGTCGTTGGTAATATTGAACCATCCATTACCGGATCTGTCCCATGATGTGGGTCCCCAGTGTGTGTCGTTTGTGTATATGTAGTCTATCGCTGCTGCACCGTTGGCGCACGTGCCGTTGATGGCCACGGCAGATCTCAGATACGAAGAATTGGCTGGCGAAGCTATTGAGATCGTGGGGTTGCCCGTGTCCAGGGTTATGTATCTGGCAGCCGTTGAGCCTGTGTTTCCGGATGTGTCATTCGCATAAACGGTGTAAATCTTCGTTCCATCCGTCTGTCCGGTTGCATTGAACTCGCAATAGTTCGTGTATTTTGTCATCGTGTAGTTCGCTGATGTCCCGTTGCTGATGCTGACTCGGCACATGTCGATGCCCACGGCTTCGACAATCGTCACGTTGACGTCGAAATAGCTCCGGGATCTGTTGGTGTTGTTGGCGAGCGTCGGGTCAGCAAATGTGACCGCGGGGGTGGTTCCGTCATAAGTGAAATGCACTGTGTCAGAAGCGCTGTTGTTGGCCGTGTCGTTGCACGTCACTAGGACTGTGTATGCCGTGCCGCTGGTCAAGCCAGAAGCATTGGTAAGGTTGAACCATCCGTTGCCGTCCGTATCCCATGACGTGGGTCCCCAGTGCGTGTCGTTCGTATAAACGTAGTGAACGCCGGCCTTGTTGTCAGAGCACGTCCCGTTTATAGCGAATCCGTTGTAGGCGTGGCTCCAGTAAGTTCCATTCGAGGGCGAAGCTATGCTTATGGTCGGGTTGGTGGTGTCTATGTAGAAGGCCCACGTGTATGTCATGCTGTTGCCGGCTTTATCGCTCGCCTGCAAAGTTATGTTCACGTCCTGGCCGTTGCTGAAACTAGAGTTCTTCTGGTATGACAGGTTGTAGCCGTTGGCTATCGCGGTGCTGCCGAAATCTACTCCCATAGTCTCTATGATGAGCGTGTAGTCGGGGGGTGTCGAGTTAAGGCTTGCCGGGTCTATGCCAGAGTGTATGTCCGTCACGTTGACGTAAATCAGCGGCGTCGTGGTAGAAATGTATGAGTTGTTGGCAGGGCTCTCGCTGCCGGCGTATGGCGCCACGGAATCGGCATAGATGTACGTCGAGGCTGACGAGTTCTGGCCTATCGAGCCCGTCCCGTTGACAGCAGCCACGATGAAAGTGTAGTTGTTGCCGTTCGCAGCTGTGACCGCATATCCCATGGCGCTGGTGTTAGAGACGTTGGAAATGTAAGTGGATCCGGCGTTGGTGCTTATGAAGACCGTGTAGTTGGCTACGCTCTCGTTCCATTCCGTTGTGTTCAGCCAGCTCACGGTGAAGGCGCTGTTGGTGTCATAGTGGGCACTCGTGTTGGACTGGAACGTCACAGTCATGGCTCCGTTGTCCGGAGTGGCTATGACAGGCAGGATATAGACCACGAATATGGCTGTCAGCAGGAGCGCAGATGCCGCACCTAACCCGAATTTAGCAAGACCGACGAGCCCCTTTCTATTCATTAATCATCCCTTCGTTAATCCACGAAGAACTTTGCTTGGTGTTTTATTTTATCAGAAGCTTACTTATAAACTTTACAAACTGCGCACAGGCGTAGCTCTCTAGTATCACTAGGGCTCAAAAAACGCCGTTTTAAGCATTTCCAAGTGAATATACTAGGAGACCTTCCTTTTCGAACTGCTCCTGGGCCGTTGCAAGCCTTCAGTTTAGCCAGGCTGGCCGGCACAGGCTGTCTTTAATACATATGTAATATAATATGGACTTGGACTCCGCAGACGCGGCGTCTGCTCATTTGTCCCATTTTTCCAGCGCCACTCTCAGTTCTTTGTGCTTCTTGGCATATTCAGCCGCAGTCACGCCTTCCATCGCAGCGTCTACGGCCTGCCTCATCGCCCGCGCTCCTGCGACGGTCCCGCCCGGATGCCCATGCACGCCTCCGCCCGCCTGTATTATTATGTCGTTGCCGAACATGCGCACCAGCGCATGGACGTGGCCTGGATGGAGCCCGCCTGAGCAGACAGGGAATGCGGGCTTCGTTCCCAACCAGTCCTGACGGAGGGTTGGCGGCTCCCAGCAAGCGGCGTTGCCCTTCCCGGCCGTTTTCTCCTTTATCATCATAACTTCGGCCCTGCCGCCTGCCATCTTGCCCACGACCGTCCCGATGTGCAGCTGGTCGACGCCTATGATGCGCGATATTGAAGCGAGCACAGCCATGGATATGCCGTTCTCGCCCTTGTCCAGGGCCGCGTGTTCGGCCCGGTGCGCATGGATGGCCAGTTCCGTCCTTTCAATCGCTTCCCTCAGCGTCTGCAAAGCCGACCATCCTACAGTCATCATGTCGACCATCACATGCGTTCCGCCGTTTTCCTTGACCAGTCGCATCCGTCGCATCATCTCCGCCGTCTCCGCCGTCACGTTAGGCATGTATATCTTGCGCTCGCCCGTTTCAGCTTCTGCCTTCCTGAGCGCAGTCAGCGTCTTGCGAACGCGATCGTCGAAGCGGTCGAACGCCTGGTCCGAAAGGTTCTCGTCGTCCTTGACTATGTCCATGCCGCCGGCCCACGCCTCGTATGCGACTTTTGCATGCTCCCATGCCGGCAGCCCGACCTTCGGCTTTATGATGGTGCCGACCAGCGGCCTCTTCTTTACTCCAATTATCTTGCGCACGCCTTCTATGCCGAAGAACGGCCCTTTGAAAGATTTTATCAGCCATCGCGGCCATGACACATCATCCAGCCGCAGCGCGTCCAAGGCTTTCATGCCAAAGATGTTCCCAGCGATGCTCGACAGCATCTGCGGCATGTTACCCGGTTCGAAAAGCTCGCGTGGATATGCGACTTTTATGTGTTTTTCGCTGATGGCAAAGACTTTGGCGCTCAGCCGTTTCAGCTCCGGTCCAGCAGTGGCCACGTCCGTCCATGTGCCCGTGGAGCTTTCGCCGGCTATGTGCTCCGCCGCCTGGCGCATGCTCACGCCCTTGGCCGGCTTGACGCGGAAGAGGCATACGACTTCGTCCGAGGAAGGCCTGTGATGGAGGTCAAGATAGCCCACGTGAATCCCTTATTTAATACTGTGTCCAGCAAAATAAAGAAAGCAAGGTATGCAAGCCCAGAAGGTCAGGTTTTTGGGGAGCGGACGTGAAGTCGGAAGGTCTGCCATCCTCGTGGATGCGGGCGAACGCTACGTCTTCGACTATGGCGTCAACGTCCAGACGATGGAGATACCGATAGCGCCGCCGCCGGACACGCGATGCGTTTTCCTGAGCCATGCGCATCTGGACCACAGCGGAGCCCTGCCGACTCTTTACGCCTGCGGTTACGAGTGCAGGACGTACATGACCCAGACGACGCAGCGCCTTTCAGAGATGCTGCTGAACGACTCGCTGAAGGTCCAGCGCCTGCGTGGCGGGGATCCGGGTTTTTCGGCGGAGGACATCGTGAAAACCCTCCAGCATTCGCAGGCCGTTCCATTTGACCGGCCGTTCAACGTGGGCCATGCCGTGGCTACGTTCCACGACGCGGGCCATGTGCCTGGCAGCGCATCCGTGCTGCTGGAAGCTTGTGGCAAGCGCATGCTCTACACCGGCGACATCAACTTCATGGACACCGCGCTCATGCGTTCGGCTTACAAGGATTTCGAGGACATCGACGTGCTCATCACGGAATGCACGTATTCATACAAGAACCATCCCGATCGCAGCAAGCTGGCGGAAGAGCTGAGGAAGCGCGTCAAGGCTACGGTGGATGGCGGCGGCATAGCGTTGCTGCCCGCCTTTGCCGTGGGTCGGGCCCAGGAAACGCTGCTGTCCGTCACCCCGTCGGGCGTGCCAGTCCTGATGGACGGTATGGGCATAGATGCCACTAGGATCGTCATCCATCTCGCAGAGAATCTCGCTTCAGCTAAGAGGCTGAGCAACGACTTCGAGAAGGCCAAGAAAATCCGCCGCCAGTCGCAGCGCTCTTCGGCCGTGGAGAAGCCGGCGGCCATCATCACGACTTCAGGCATGCTGCAGGGAGGTCCAGTCGGTTTCTACATAGACCGTCTGCATGCTCGCCGCGACTGCTCGCTTACGCTCTTGGGCTACCAGGTGGAGGGCCTGCCGGGCAGGACGCTGATGGACACGGGACGCTACGTCACCGACGCGATTGACGTCAAGCCGGAGATGGACGTGCGGTTCATGGACTTTTCGTCGCATGCATCGCGCGACGACCTGCTCTACTTCATACGCAAACTTTCGCCGCAAAAGATCCTGCTTTTCCACGGAGAGCGCGCCACCGAATTCGCGGCGGAGTTGAAAGGCATGGGCTTCGACGCGGCGGCGCCGGCAAACGGCGATTCTGTGCCTATATGACAGAAGCGAGCCTGTTTTATAGCAGCCAACTAAAATTAACGGCATGATAGAGATTGACGGCTCTGAGCTGGAAGGCGGCGGCCAGATCTTGCGCACTGCCGTAGCCTTGTCGTGCGTGACAGGCAAGCCGTTCAGGATAAAGAACATCCGCAAAGGCCGTCCGCAGCCTGGACTGAAGCAGCAGCATCTCGTCAGTCTGCAGGCAGCTGCTATGCTTTATTCCGCGGACGTGAAAGGCGACAGGTCAGGTTCCATGTCCGTCACATTCGCGCCTGGCGAGCCGGATCCAAGAATCATGGGAAAAACGATCAAGATAGACGTCGGCACCGCAGGATCCGTCACCCTCGTCCTGCAAACGCTGATGCCGGCATGTCTCTTCCTGCCTAAACCGGTCACGCTGGAAATCGCAGGCGGCACGCATGTGGAGTGGAGCCCGCCGTTCGACTATTTCCAGCGCGTGCTCGTCCCTGCCACCAGGCTGATGGGCGCTGACGTGAAAAGCGAGCTCCTCTCATACGGTTTTTATCCGAAAGGCGGCGGCCGCGTCAGAGTGAGCGTATCGCCTTGCAACAGCCTGGGGCCAATCCAGTTGGCAGAATCCCCGAGGAATCCGCAGTTGCATGCGACTAGCATAGCTTCGGAGCATCTGAGGAAAGCCAGAGTCGCAGAACGCCAGTTGGAAGGCGCGAAAAAGATCCTTGGCATAGCTGGTGGCAGCGCCGTTTACGTGCCGTCCCTCTCGCCCGGCTGCTGCATGCACATCAGTTCCATCTCGCCCGGCCATGCCATTGGAGCGTCATGCCTGGGCCAGCCAGGGAAGCCTGCGGAGAAGGTGGGCGAAGCTGCGGCCTTGGAGATGAAGCGCATGCTGGAAAGCGGGGCTGCCGTGGACGCGCATCTGGCGGACCAGTTCATACCGTACATGGCGCTGGCGGCAAAGAACGGCACGTCAAGGATCTTGTGCCCCGAGCTGAGCAGCCACGCGGAGACTAACATGTGGATCGTGAAGAAGTTCCTGGATGTGGAGTTCAGGACGGAAAAAAAAGGGCAAACATCGCTAATTCGATGCTTTAACGGCGGAACTTAAATTTCAAACCACGCGATGCTAGCAGTTACAATCAGAGTACATTTTGCAAATCCAGCCGGAAGTGCCATCTGCATGGGTTGAACAAAACTCCCCGAGTTCGTCTTTCAAAGCGTCGCATTTGGAGCAATCATACTTTATATCACATTTTCCCTGCGAACAGATGGCCATGATAAGTTCAACCTTAGGGCAATCCGTCTCGCTTGGCGGAATCGAGGGCTCATACTTTGAGGTGTCATCTTTATGAAAGCCTCTCGGGCAGTTGACGCCGTTGTCTTTTATGACGCAATCAGAATCTAGGTAACAAGTGAAATTTTCGCCTTCCTTGGCTGTTGCATACCAACTTTTGCCGAACCCCACGCTGTTGCAGAACTCTTCTGTTTGGCAGCTTATCGAACTGCATACCAGACATGGTGGGCACACGACGCATGAAGCAGGGCACCCTTCAATGCTATGGGACTTGCAGTCAGTCTCGCTGCTCTTGAGCAAGAACAGGCAGATTAGGATTGCAATCATCAGACCTGCCAGCAAGACCGCTGGGTGCACACGGAATGATTTTTTGCTTTTCATAAGCGTCAAGTGCGCTGGGCGGGAATTGAACCCGCATCGACACCGTTCTGCTCCGCGCAAATGGCAGGGTGCCATCCTAGCCATTAGACGACCAGCGCGCACGCACATGCATTATTCTCGGCGCAAGCATTAAAAGCTGCCGTTCCCTTCGCTACGCCTTCACTTTCTTCACTTTCGTGCTGTGGCACTTCGGGCAAAGCCTTGTCGCCGGCTCCATGAATATGGGCTTGCCCACGTGCCCGCACTGCTCGCATTCGTATTTTGCCATCCGCCCACGCTCACATCTTGAGGCCCATCTGCTTGGCCAGCTTGGCCAGCGGGCCGCGCCTGAAGGCCTTGCCGCCCTTCGTGACTTTCACTATCTTCTTTACGTTCTTGTAGTATTTGAGCATCTCGCGCACGTCATGCTCGGCCGTGCCGGAGCCTTTCGCTATCCTCTTCACGCGCGGCGCGTTTATGAGTTCCGGGTCCTTGCGTTCGGCCTTGGTCATGCTGCTGATTATGTGCTGCCACCGCTCCATCTTCTCCTGCTGGACCTCCAGCTGGCCTGCGGGCAGCCGCATGGCCCCCATTCCCGGTATCATCTCCGCCACTTTCGAGAGCGACCCCATTTTCTTCATCGCCTTGGTCTGCTCTATGAAATCCTCAAGCGTGAATTCCCCCTCGAGGACTTCCTTCGCTTTCGCCTCATCGAATCCCGCTTCCTTCGCTTTCTCCAGCAACCCTTCGATGTCGCCGTAGCCCACGAGCCGCGAGAAGAAGCGGTTCGGGTCATACTCTTCGAAATCCTCCACCTTCTCGCCGACGCCGATGAAGCGTACCTTGGCGGACGTGACGCTGGCCGAAGCCAGCACGCCGCCTCCCTTGGCCGTCCCGTCCATCTTCGTCACTATCAGGCCTGTTATGCCGACCAGGCGCGAAAACTCCTCTGATTGCCGTCGCGCGTCCTGCCCCATGTCTGCGGGCATGACCAGCAGCGTCTCGTCCGGCTTTATCGTCTTCGCCATCGCTTTCAGCTCATTCGCAAGCTCGCCGTCCAGGGCGTCGCGCCCGGCAGAGTCGAAGATGAGCACGTCTTCTTTGGCCGAAAGGGCTGCCTTAGCTATGCCTTCCGCCCCCATCCCGTCGCTGTACACCGGAATCCCCAGCTTCTGCCCCAGCTGCCTCAGCTGGTCCTGCGCAGCCGGCCGGTGAACGTCGCACGCGACGAGCCCGACGGAAAGGCCGCGCACCTTGAACCATCTTCCGAGCTTCGCTGCTGTGGTCGTTTTGCCGGAGCCGAACAGCCCGATTAGAAGGATTCGTTGCCTCTTCAGCTGCATGGCCGCCTTCTCCTTCCCGAGCAGGCCGACCAACTCGTCGTACAGCGACTTCAGGAACAGCTCCCTCAGAGTCATCCCGGCAGGCGGCTTGTCCTCAAGCATGTGTTTCCGTATCCTTGCGGAAAGCTCGGATACCAGCGCCACGTTCACGTCCGACTGCAGCAGCACGCGCTGCACATCCCGCACGATAGTTTCGACTGCTTCTTTGTCAACCTTTCCCATGTGGGCTATCTTCATGAACGTCTCTTTCAGCCCGGAACCGAATTTCAGCACCATGCGTGCACCCTATTTAATTTCGTCATTATGCGTTTTAAAAGGCTTCCCGACGTGCTGGGATGAGATGCGAATCAAGCATTTAAATATAAGTTACTTTACTATTTTTAAGTAGAAAAAGGTTAAACATGGCAACCCCAAAAACTCAACCAGCGTCCGCACAGCCTAAAGCAAAAACGCTTTCAATCCGTTTGATTCCCGTTCTGATCGTCGCAGTCTGTCTCGTCGTGGCAGCCCTTCAATCTGGCGGGATTATCAATTTGAGCGGCTTTTTGAACCCAGATTCTGAGAATTATCTCAACCTCCACAATGTCCTGAAACCAACCACCGGGCCAAAGGATCAAAACCCGATAGTGTTCAACATGCCGTCCAACGCAGGGCCTGTCCCTGACAAGTCTGAGTCTGGGCTCTGCGAAGGCTCCACTATTATTGATGCCGACGACGGGGAAGTTGGCAAACCGTACAAGAACAAGATGAGCGTCACTTCCTCTTGGGGAGAGGCCACAAGCCCGTTCAAATTCCTGCCCCCTTTCGACTCGATAGCCGAGGCTGCCTTCCCACCAGGAATCACGCTGTCTAGTGATGGCACCTTGAGCGGTGTCCCGACCAAAGCCGGGTCCTACGAGTTCGAGGCCTGCGCAGAGAACACTGAGGGAGACGGCGACTGCTTCTGTATCCGGTTATTCGTGAGAGCGAAGAAGGTAGTAACTCCAGTGCCAAGCATCTGCTATCCATGCCCGGTCACTTCCTGCGACGCTGGAAACTGCTGCTGTGTGACAAAGAATGGCATCCGCACATCCGCGGTGCTGACTTTTGACTGTTGCAACAGATGCCCGGACGACACCCACGAAGTCGGGAAGGACGTCAAGACAGAGGGCGGGCCGTACAAGATTTGCGACTGCAACAAATGCTAACGCATTGAACTGTATGCAGGTGTGCTAACTTGGGTCCTCACGCGTTCAGCAGCTTGTATGACGCCTCGCCACCCTTCAGCGCTGTCGTTATCCGCACGGCCGTTTCCTCGACCCGGCGCTTGACATCCTTGAAGTTGTTGCCCTTGGCGGAGATGACGTAGCGCGGCGCTGATATGTAGGCGACGTCCATGCCAGCGCCGGCCAGAGCCAGCGCTTTCTTTATGCGCTCGACTCCGTCAGCGTCGTAGGAGACGAGGTTCAGCTCCGCTTTGACTTCATATGTCTTGTCAACGACTCGCTTCTGCGCGACGTCGACGAGAACTGGATACCATTCCTTCGATACGTGAGCCTTCAGCAGCTCCGGGTCCTTCAATGCTATGTCGAAGGCCTTGGTGAGGCTCCCAAAAGCGTCCAGCAACGCATAGCCCACTTCTTCATACGCCTGCTCCAGCGTCTTCCCCATGGGCTTGGCGGCGTATTCCAGTATCTTCTCCGACTTCTGGTCCCGCTTGAACCGGTTCAGCTGCCTCGCCGCCTCCTGCGGGTGGACTCGTTTGAGGGAGAGACTGACTTCATTGCCCTGCGCCGTGAGCACTTTGCAGACGACGTACTGGTTCTCCTTGACGAACTCGCGTATGTCCCTGACCCAGCGCTTGGCGACTTCGGAGACGTGTATCATGCCCTTCGCCTCGTATTCGAGCAGCTCGGCGTAGACGGAATTGGGATTTATCTCAGTTATCTTGCATATGACCATCTCGTCCCTGGCAGGAAGGCCTTTGCGTTTCATACGAATAATAGTGGGACATGTCGTTATAAAAGGATTGTCGCGCCTGCGCAGTAGATGTCTGCAAGAAGAAATCCGTTTTCAGATGAGCATCCAAAACGCGGTCATCGTTTACTTCATCACGCCCATGACCTTCGTCTTGACGACGCCCCTGCCTCCGGTGGTGGAGGCCAGGATCTCGCCGCAGACGAGGCACCGGACTTCCATGGCCGGCTTCTCGAATATGATCTGCTCGTTCTTGCACTTCGTGCACTTGACTTTGAGGAACTTGGACGGCATCTAATCACCTTTCGCCTTCAGTTCGAACTTCCTGACCCTGAAGCCCTTCTTCGTGTGCATCTTCCCGCACTCCTTGCACTTCAGCCGCAGGTCCAGCTTCTTGACGATCTTCCCTTCCCCCGTCGGCTTGGGCCGCGGGAAAGAGCCGTATCCTTTCATCTTCCGCTCGAAGCGCTTCTGGCTCTGCGACTCCGGATGCGCCTTGCTCCTGGGCTTCTTCTTGACCAGCATGACATCATGTATCGTGTGCTTGCGGCATTTGGGGCACAGCGTCCTCGTGGTCTTTGGGTATTTCATAAGAACCTATTTCATGGTGTGTATTTATATGCCTTCGTTCGTCCCGCCTGCCGCTTTCTCCGCGCATTTCATCGCGGCGCTGCCTGCCTCCACGAGCAGGCGCGCATTCTCTTCCGGGACTGGCGCCACGTCGCCCTTCGAGAACGGCCCGTAGCCCTTCATGTCGGCGCCCACGAACTCCGGTATGTCCTGCAGCGCCTCTATGACCGGCAGCGCTGATTCCTGCCCCATGCTCTCCCTGGCCTTCCTGAAGTCGTTTATCGTGCACACGATTTTGTCGAAGAAGTCACGTTCGACAGGAAGCATGTTCTCGGGCGCGACGCCGGTCCTGGAGCTGAAAAGCGCCGCGTTCAACACTTTGCGTTCCCTGATCTCAGTCAGGTCCTGCAGCGTGTTCTTGGCCGAGTCCAGCTCCCACTTCTCCTCCTTCTCGGACAGCTTGGCCTTCTTTTCAAGGTATTCTGCGACCTCGAAAAAAAAGCCGTCAGGAAGCCTGCTCAGGCGGTTCCCGGCCTTCTCTTCCGCGTGGGCCTTCCGTATGGCCTCGTACGTTATCATGGTTTAATGTTCGGGAAAACATTTAAAAAGGGCTTCGCGCTGCCTGCGTACTCATCTCCGTCTCAGCAGCAGGGCTCCCCTGTGCTCGTCTGCCGCTTGCAACGGGACCAAAGACATATCCAACGCTCCCGTGTTAACACACGGATGGTGGGCAATGAGGTGAAGATCTTTAACGCCTTTGCTGGTCGGGAGGCCGCAAGCTTTCTCCGTGTATAAGTGCACAATACCGTACCTTACAGCGTCATCTCTGATGCATTCGCTTATGTTTTCCACCGGTCCGCATTTTTTGGTGGTTTTGGCTGGAAGGCCGTAAAGCGGATCCAGCTCCCGTATCCATCCGTCGGTCGCTATCTCAACTGGAGGCCCGGCCAGGTGTGCCTTCGGATCGTGGTCGAACCTATAGATTATGGCACGGCACTTGCCATCCTTTTCTCTTTTGCCGATCTTAACTATGTCTCTCGTGACGTCCATATCATCTTCGCTGAACAGATGCCAAAATGTCGGCAAGCCTGGTTCAAGCGTGAGCTTGCTGGCTGCCATCAGAAGAGCGTCCAGATATTCCCTGTTCGTTGGCACAAAAGAGCCATCTCCGTATCTTTGTGAGCGTTGATGAGCGTATTTCAGAAATTTCACGAGCGCCGGATCCATTTCATCCATCCGGTCGTATGAGCAGGCTCGCGAGTTGAAATCGTCCGTGTCAATCCTGGCCGCGTCCGCAAGCGTGAACATTTCCCCATCAGGCCCCAGCAGCCGTCTGCTCGCCACTTCCAGCCCGTCGTATAGCGGAATCCATCTTTTGTATAACTGAATCCGTTTCCGCTCGGTTTCGGCCATGTGGTGCTCCCATTTAAAGGTTGGGAGAAAGTTTCTTAAGCGTATGTAATGTGCTGCGCCCCCTCCACGGCGGCCTTCACTTGCTTCTCTTCATCGCCTTGAACGGGTAGCTCGCGGGGTTCTTTATTGCTATTGCATCGGAACCGGCCTTGCAGACGCTGTCCGGCAGGCACGCGCCAAACGCCGGTAGATACGCTTCGTTGGCGCAGTTCGGCGGCAGCGCCGCCTGGCCCTTCCTTCGGAACGTCGCCAGCTGGCTGCGTATGTATGTGTCGCCTAGCGGCGGCTTGTTCTTCGCGTTCCACTCCAGGATCGTCCGCTCGACGGCAGCGTAATCCCACTTCATGCTCGAAAGGAAGTTTATGAGTATGAACACGGACCGCTTCCGCCCGTCCCCAATCCCTTGCAGGATGTGCTTTATGCACGGCGGGAACAGGCTTTCCGGCATCGCTTTCTCCAGGACGTAGCGGCGCGACGCCTCTTTCTTCTCCTTCTTCTCGCGCCTGGAAGCCCAATCCGCAGCTTCGGCCACGAGCGTTCCAAGCTCGTTCTCTTCCCCGCCTTCCAGGAACCCTGGCTTGGCCTTGAACTTGTCAGGGGCCGCTTCCTCCCGCTTGAAGTCCGCCACCTTGGCTGACTCGAGCGGCAGCGAGGCCAGGAAGGTCTTGGCGTTGAGCGAGTATGGCATCCTGAACAGGTGGCGCGGCGATATGAGTATCGGGTCTATCTCCACGACCTTGAACGGATCCAGCCTGTACTGGTCCCCCTCCGCGAACAGCGAGGCCACCGGTTTGCCTGTGGCCGTGGCGAGCTTTTCGGGGCTCCATTTAGCGAGCAGCGCCTTCTCCAGATCCTCTGCGATGCGCTCCCGCAGGTAGGCCGCGATGCTCCTGGCCAATGCAGGGTACATGCCTGCGGTGTCGCTGTAGTTCAGTTGCTTTGGCATCGAGTCCCACGGCAGCGCCACGTGGAACCCGCGGTTGCCCGTGAACTTTATGTAAAAGCGCTTTACGTCATGCTTCCTTAGCGCCTGCATCAGCACAATGGCGGCGGTCTTGCCGTGCTCCACATCCTTGCAGTCCAGATCCAGGACGAGGTCCCATCCGCTCCTGAGGCTTTCGTAGTTGTCCGAGCGCAGCGACATCACGTTTGACCACCGCTCGAGCGAGCAGTGGAACTCCAGCACGCCGCCGCGCGCCATCAGCAGGATGTCGTTGCGGGTCAGTATCACGTTCGGCCTTGTGTCAAACGAGCCGTTGCGGAAGACGCCAACTGTTTCTCTGTCACGGGCGAGGGAGAGCAGCGCGCTGTTCACGTCGTCCCTGGCGTAATATTCGTACACCTCTCTCAGGTTCATGTTTGCTTGTTGGCACAAGATAATAAAAGGTTGGTTGCGGCTCAGCACCGCACCCTGTCCGTGGCCGCGGTGCCGCCTGTGCTGAGTTTTATGATATAGGCTCCCGGCGGGCACCTGCCGGACGCCTCGCCGCAGCTGTACGCTGAAATGACCGCTTCTGACTTGGACGCCGATATCGTCCGCGCTTCAAGCTGCGGTTCGTATATGGTTCCGTTGGGCCCTGTTATCTCCGCACCGGTTATCTGGCTCTCGTTGATGGCCCCGCGCCCGTTGTTGTAGACGTAGACTGTTATCCTTCCGTTTGGGCAGGTTGTGCTCCCTGAAGGGATGTCAAGAAGTCTCGGTGGTTCCTTGGACAACTGCGGCAGTATGAGGGCGCATAACGCTATCGCAACGGCCAGCAAAAAAACCAAGGCGACCAGCGTCTTGGGAGCTTTCATGTTTCATTTTTGGCTCCGGGTGCTAAAATCCGCCGTTTCATTCGATGTATATGGCCGGCTTGAGCGGCTCCGCCCTGTGGGCGCGGCCGGCCGGATCGTGCTTGCGTTCATCTTCTTCTTTCCAGATGTGGATTTTGGCTCCTGTCTCCCTTTCGAGCAAGCCCTTTGCGTTGGATAGCAGCTGCATCTCTTCATCCTGGTCCGGGACTTCTGACAGGACCCTTTTCTGCAGCGCGTTTATGAATTCGATGGCTTTCTTCCCGCGCTTCCGCACCTCCGGATTCTTCATCAGCTCCGGGATCGCGTCCTTTGTCTTCTTCGCGTTCCTGAGTATCTCGTTGTAGACCGTATATTTCCATAGCGGCGACACGTAGATGTGCACGTGGCCTGGTTTCTTGCCGAGTATCCTGGAGATTTCCCTTATGTCGCCGAGCACGCCGTCGACGTAGCCTTTCAGCCCCTCCAGCTTCCCGTCTATCAGACTTTCGTCCGGCTTGGGCCATGCCGCCGCGGAAAGCAGCCCCTTGCCTCCCAGCGACTCATGCATCTCTTCAGCTATGTGGGGCGTGAATGGGCACAGCAGCGCCGTCATCGTCTTCAGCGCCGCCCGGAGCACGTCCTTGTGCGCGTCCTCGGCGTATTTCTGCAGCTCGCCCGTGAACGTCATTATCCTGTTTATTGCGATGTTGAGGCCCAGGCATTCTATCTGCTCCGTGACCTCCTTTATCAGCGTCTGGGTGAGCGATTCCATCTGCCTGTCCTGTATGGTCTTCGCGCCGGAGCGGCACTTAACCGCGCCCGCCTCCGTGGCCAGCTTGAACACCCTGCTCAGGAACTTGGACGCCCCCACGACGCCTTCGTCGCTCCATTCCATCTGCTTGTCCGGGGAGGCGACGAACAGAAGGAAAAGGCGGGCCGTGTCTATCCCGTATCTTTGTGCAATCTCCTCCTGCGTCACGACGTTGCCGAAGCTCTTGCTCATCTTGTGCCCGTCCTTGTAGACGATGCCTTGGTTGAAGAGCCTGGAGAACGGCTCGTCGCCTTTGACATAGCCCATGTCCCTTAGCACACGGTATAAGAAACGGGCATAGAGCAAATGCATGACCGCATGCTCTGCGCCGCCTATGTATTGATCCACAGGCATCCATTCGCCTGCGAGCTTCGGGTCGAAGCCCGGTGGTTTGTCGTACTTCGGTGAGAGATAGCGCAGGAAATACCAGGAGGAGTCCACGAATGTGTCCATCGTATCAGTTTCCCGCTCTGCCATGCCACCGCATTTTGGGCATTTCGCTTCCAGGAACTTCTTCGAGGATTCCAGCGGGTTGCCGTGGCCTGTGAACTTTACGTCAGTCGGTAGCAGAACAGGCAGCTCCTTTTCAGGGACGGGGACGATGCCGCATTTCTTACAGTATATGACAGGTATGGGTGTTCCCCAGTACCTCTGGCGGGAGATGCCCCAGTCGCGGAGCCTGTAGTTGACTATTCGCTTCCCTTTTCCGGTCCGTTCCAGCCATTCGGCCATCTTTGGCAGGGCGTCCCTGTTGTTCATGCCGTCGAACTGCTCTGAACCGAAAAGGATGCCGTCATCGGTGAAAGCATTTTTGAAGTTCTTCGGGTCCGTCCGTTTCCCATCGGCGCTTATCACGAACTTCAGCGGGATGCCGTACTTCCTGGCGAAGCGGAAATCCCTCTTGTCGTGCGCGTCGCACATCACTATGCCCGACCCGTACATCACGGCGAAGTTGGCCGCCCAGATGGGAATCTTCTCGTCGTTGACCGGATTTACAGCATATCTTCCTGTGAACACGCCTTCTTTTTCCTTCTCTTCGTTGACCCTGTCCACCATGCTTTGTTTCCGCGCTTTGGCGACGAATGCGTGGACTTCCTTTTCGCGTCCGGTGCCCCTGACCAGTTCCCCTATCATCGGGTGTTCCGGAGCGATTGCCAGGAATGTGACGCTGTAGATGGTATCGCACCGCGTGGTGAACGTCGGGAGAATCGCACTGCCCAGCTTGAAGTGGATGTCGACTCCGTGGCTCTTGCCTATCCAGTTCTCCTGCATCGTCCTAATCTTCTCGGGCCAGCCATCCAGTTCCGCTATCCCGTCGAGAAGCTCGTCGGCGTATTTTGTTATCCTGAAGAACCACTGCTCTATGCTCTTCTCTTGGACTTCGCTTTTGCAGCGCCAGCATCGTCCTTCTTCCACCTGCTCGTTGGCCAGGACCGTTCCGCACGCAGGACACCAGTTCACTGGCGCCTCTTTTCTGTAGGCCAGCCCTTTCTTGAGCATCTGCAGGAAGAGCCATTGGTTCCATCTGTAATACTCGGGTTCGCACGTCGATATAGTTCGTGACCAGTCATAGCTGAGCCCGAGCGCCATCTGGTTCTTTTTTATGCTCGCGATGGCATTGTCCGTGTATTTCCGCGGGTGCGTCTTGCTCTTTATCGCGGCGTTTTCTGCCGGCAGCCCGAAGGCGTCATAGCCCATGGGGTAGAGCACGCTGAACCCCTGCATGCGCTTGAAACGGGCGAAGCAGTCACCGATCGCATAGTTCCGGACGTGCCCCATATGCAGCCCCGCAGCCGAAGGGTATGGGAACATCTCCAGCACATACAGCTTCCTCCCGCCTTTCGCGGCGAATATTCCCGCTTTCTCCCAGCGCTCCTGCCACTTCTTCTCCATCTTCTGGAAATCCTGATGCATAGTAAATAATTCCCCGCCGTCAGATATTAAGGCTTTGCGCGCGGTCCATAGCATCATCTGCCAGTCGTTGCAGCGGAAGCCCGGACTCCGCCCTTTCAAGCTGGAATGGGTCAGATTTGGTGGCCGGATGCCTCGGCGTCATGAACGAGCAGCAGTCCTGGTATTGCCTTATGGACGTGGCGTAAGTGCCTATGCTCTCGGCCATGCGCGTTATCTCCATCTTGTCCATGCCGACGAGCGGCCTGAACACGGACATGGCGACGGCCGCTTCTACCGCAGTCATGTTTTCAAGCGTCTGGCTGCTCACCTGCCCCAGGCTGTCGCCCGTGACCAGCGCCTTCGCTTTCTCCTGCCTTGCTATGGCCTCAGCTATCCTGAACATCATCCTTCTGTAGAGCAGCATTCTGTATTCCGACGGCGCGCGGCCGATTATCGCCTTCTGGCACTCGGCGAAGGGGATGAGCCACAGTTTTGCCGGCGGCTGGCTTCTGCACAGCGTCCCTGCCAGTTCCCTTACCTTGGTCGGCGAACCGAGGTTCTCGTTGTAGAAGTGCGCAAAGATGGGATGGCATCCCCGCCTCATCATCATCCAAGAGGCCACGGGCGAGTCGATGCCACCAGAGAGCAGGCAGACGACCCTTCCGCCGGAGCCGGCCGGCAGGCCGCCGGGGCCAGGGAATCTTTCAGTGAAAACGAGCGTCCGTTCTTTCATCACATCGACTTCTATGTTCACGTCCGCCCCCGTCATCTTCGCTTTCAGGCCCAACCCAGACACGGACGAGCCCAGCTTGACGTTCAGTTCCTGCGACGTCGCGGGGAACCCCTTCCATGAACGGTTGGTGGTTATCCTGAACGTCTTCGCACCGCCGCTGCGTTTGGCCGCCTCCAGCACGGCCTTCTCCATCTGAGGGTATTCCGTCCTGCACGAATATGTGGGGGAGAAGTTCTCAACGCCGAAAACGCGGCCAAGCCTTCGGCCGGCTTCTGCAACGCCGGCGCCCCTGCGCAGTTTGACCAGGACCTTGGAAAAGGAGAGCGACACGTCGTCGCATTCCTGCCCGCGTAGGGCAGTCCGCACGTTGCGAAGTAGGAGCTTCTCGAAGTACGAACGGTTACCGCCTTTCACCCCTATCTCCGCATACCGCGCGATGAAGAAGTCCGGTTCCATCCTATCTCACCGAAAATCCCACGATGCCTTCAGGCGGCTCCCATTCAACGTCCGTTCCGTCAACGTTTGACGCCGGAGGCCCTGTCTTGCAGAAGTCCAGCGCCTTCAGCAGGACCGTCCTCTCGCCTTCAAAGATGGCCTCCACTCGCCCGTCAGGCAGGTTCCTCACCCATCCGGCCAGTCCGAGCGAGCTGGCGCAGTCTCGCATCGCCGCACGGAACGAGACTCCCTGAACTCTCCCTGAAATGATGACATGGCATCGTGCTTTCATGGGCTTTTATTGCTTCGGCGGTTAAAAACACTTCATGGACGGCGAGGAGATAGTCAGGAAGGTCCTTGAAGCGTCCGGGTTCGAATCGCTCAACCCTCCGCAGCAGCTAGCGCTGAAGGCTGGGCTGCTGGAAGGCAGGAACCTGGTCGTCGCGACGCCTACGGCCAGCGGCAAGACCGTCATAGCTGAGATTGCGTGCCTTAAGGCCGTGGCCGAAGGCAAGAAAGCCGTCTACATCGTTCCCCTGAAGGCGCTGGCCAGCGAGAAGTACGAGGAGTTCAAGTCCAAATACGGGCCCATGGGGATCCGCGTGGCCATAAGCATAGGCGACCTCGACTCTGGCGATGACCGGCTTTCGGGCTTTGACATCATCGTCACAACAAGCGAGAAGCTGGATTCGCTGCTGAGGCACAACGTCCGCTGGGCAGAGGACATCGGACTTGTCGTGGCTGACGAAGTCCATCTTCTGGATTCGCCCGAGCGGGGCCCGACGCTTGAAATCGTGCTGACAAGAATTGGCCAGATAGCGAAGCCGCGCGTGCTCGCATTGTCGGCTACCATAAGCAATTACAAGGAACTGGCTGCGTGGCTGGGCGCCGAAGGCATCAGCTCCGATTATCGGCCCGTCCTTCTCTATCGTGGTCTCTGCTTCAGGAACACCGTGGACTTCATACCGAAAAGGAAAATCACGCTGGATGGAGACGATGCCACCCTCGAGCTGGCGGAAAGGACGCTGAAGTCTGGAAAGCAGGCTCTGGTTTTCGTCTCCACGAGGCGCTACGCAGAGGCCGGCGCCGAGAAGATCGGGGAGAGGGTGAAGGGCATGCTTTCCGCTGAGGACAAGGGAAGGCTGGATGGAATCGCGACGGACATCGAGAGTTCGCTGGAGCATGCGACATCCCAGTGCAGGCGATTGGCAGCTGTTGTCCGTGATGGCGTGGCGTTCCACCACGCAGGCGAAACGTCGAAGCAGCGAAGGCTCATAGAGGATGCGTTCCGTGCGGGCACAATCAAGGTCATCACAGCCACTCCAACGCTGGCGTTCGGGCTGAACCTTCCCGCGCACACGGTCATCATCCGCGACCTGAAGCGCTTCTCATCATTCAAGGGCATGGACTACTTGCCTGTGCTGGAAGTCCACCAGATGATGGGCCGTGGCGGACGCCCGAAATACGACAAGGAGGGACAGGCCATACTCATAGCTAAGACAAAGGAAGACGCAGAGTACTGCTGGGAAAGGTACATCAAAGGCGAGCCTGAAAGCATAACCTCAAAGCTAGGGGTCGAGCCTGTGTTGCGCATGCATGCGCTGGCGCTGATAGCGTCGGGCGTGACGCCGTCGAAGAAGGACTTGATGGATTTTTTTTCGCGCACTTTCTATGGCCACCAGTTCGGCGACATGGGCCTGCTGGAAGGCAAGCTGGACCGGGTTCTGGACCTGCTGGAAGGGTTCGGTTTCATAGAGCGGGAGGGCCGGCCCGCTTCGGGAAGCGATTTCATAAAAGCATCTGCCATGGCTTCGGAACGCGGTGGCGGCATAAGGCCGACGAAGCTGGGGAAGCGTGTTTCAGAGCTGTACATCGACCCGCTGACTGCGGACCGCCTGATAAAAGCCATCAAGAGGTCGCCTGACGGCTTCACGCCGTTCTCGCTGCTTCAGACAATCGCAGAGACGATAGAAATGAAGCCGCTGGCAGGCATAGCAAAGAAGGACGAAGGCTATCTGGACGAAGCCATGAACTCGGAGAAGGGCCTCCTCATCCCCAACGAGTGGGACCCCGCATACGACGAGTTCATCCGCTCTGTAAAGCTGGCGTGCGCCCTGAACGAATGGGCTGAAGAGGCCGGTGAAGACAGCATAATGGAAGGCTACGGCATGACGCCCGGCGAGCTGCGGGCGCGCCTCGAGCGCGCAGACTGGCTGCTGTATGCAACGTCGGAGCTGGCGCTGCTTCTCGGCCAGATGGAGATGCTGCACGGCATCCGAAAGATGCGGCTGCGCATGAAATACGGTGTCATGGAGGAGCTGCTCCCGCTCATACGGCTCAAAGGCATCGGCCGGGCCAGGGCGCGCATGCTCTTCCGGTCCAGACTCGCCTCGCTGAATGACCTGAGAAAGGTTCCGCTGGAAAGCTTGGAAAAGATACTCGGATCGAAGACGGCAAGGGATGTGAAGAGCCAACTGGGAGAGTCGGATGGATCGGGGCCGCTGGACGGGCTTGACGGTTAATGTTTTTTCCCTGGTTTGCGGGATAGCGCTATTTCGGCCGCGTCCGTCGCAAGCAGGCCCAATGCCGCCCCTGCCAGCACATCCCATACCGTATGCACGCCGAGCGCCATTCTTGACAGTCCAACCAACGCAGGGAAAATGAACATCAGGGCGTATTTCTTCTTCCGCATCGAAGCGTACACAGCGGATACGGCGGCGAAAGCGACTGCGGCATGGGCGGACGGGAAAGAGTAATCCTCAGGCCACGTTCCGGTTGGGCAGAAGGGGTTGCAGTTGCCTTCGGACGGCCAAGAGCACGGCACGCACGGCCTCGGATGCGTGAGCGCGGCCTTTAGCAGCAACGAGAGGCCTATCGCAACCAGGACGCTCAGGAAGAGCAACCTTGATCGCTCCCTGCATTTGCGCCGCTTCAGCGGCGTCATCCTGTGCTCCAAGCCACCGCAGATGATGAAGAACGCCAAGGAGAGCGAAAACCAGACCTCGGGAGCGCCCAACGCCGAGACCCACAGCCAGAAAAGCTCTGCGGCCATGGTTATATTTCGCCGCTTCCGCTATTAACCCTTCTCGTCCAGCAGCTCCAGTTCGTCCGATCTCAGCTTGTCGCGGACCTTGCGCAGCGTTTCCTTGTCGTCGTTCGAAAGGAAGACGTCAAGCACGTCATTCTCTGACGTGTGCCTGCCTATGATGACATCGGGCATCGAAATCGCCACCTTGTCGCCCATCTTCGCTTCCTGCAGGTTCTCACCCTGCGTTTGCATCTCCTTCACCTCGCCCAGTATTTTCCCGTTCTTCATGAGCCTGCAGCCCAGCTTCACCGTCCCTGCCAGCACCTCGACGCCGAATATCGCCGGTTTGGACTGCCTGAATATGTAGCCGCGTATGACCCGGACGCGGCCCGGACGCACGGCCTTGGCGAAAAGCTCTTCCTTTGCGCGCTTCTTTGTGCCGTCGACCCATTTCTGGTGCTCCTCTATGAGCGTGTAGATGACGTCCGAGCAAAAGATCTTCACTTCGTTGTCCTTGGCCAGCGCCGCCACATCTTCTGGGACGCGCAGGCCGAAAGAGAAGATGACCGGGTTTTTCAGCGCCTTCATTTCCATGATCTCCCCCTTGGACAGCGCGCCCACTTTGGCTTTGCGCACAGGCACCTTGCCTTTGAAGCTCTTTATCAGCGCCTCCAGGGAGCCGAGCGTGTCCGCCTTGAGCAACACTCCGTCCCCGCACGTCTCTATCTCCACTTCCTCCCGTTCGCCTTCCACTTCATGGACTGCCTTGGCCACGTCCTTCTCTTGGCGCACGGCACGGACAGGCATGCCTGCCATCGCCTTCTCCAGCCCGGGGGCTGCTACCTTTATGCCGGCCGCCGCTCTGACCATGTCCACGGGCTTGAAGTCCTTGCTTTCCTTCAGATCCTTTAGCGCCTTCGGTTCCAGAAGCGCCTTCACCCGCGTCGTTGCCGTCTCGTTGCCGCCGACCACGAGCCAGTCGCCTTTGCGCATCTCGCCATCGTAAAGGATGACGTCTATGGTCATGCCCAATCCCCTGAACTCTTTGACATCAAGTATCGTGCCTTTGCCTTCGCCTGAGGTGACCTGCAAGTTGCGTGCCATGAACTTCTGCGTGATGCCGGCCAGCACCAGCAGCAAATCCGATATGCCTTCGCCCGTCACGTTTGATACGGGAACGATGCACACCTGCTTGGAGAAATCTGATATCCTGTCGAAACGCTCTGCTTCGAAGCCCCGTGTCAGAAGCTCGCCGGCAATCCTGTACACCTTCTCTTCCAGTTCGCCTATGACCCGGTCGCTCTGTTCTTTGACCGTGTCGACGAAGCATGCGTTCTTGTTCGGCTGCCAGCCCAGCATCCTGTCTATCTTCGTCGCCGCAACGACGAACGGCGTCCTGAACTGCTTCAGGAAGTTCAGGCTCTCATCCGTCTGGGGCTGGAAGCCTTCGTTGATGTCGATGACGAGTATGGCTATGTCGGCTATGCTGCCTCCGCGCTTCCTCAGCGTGCTGAATGCTTCGTGCCCTGGAGAATCGATGAACAGCAGGCCCGGTATGGTCAGGTCTATGCCCATTCTTTCCAGGGATTTGCCGCACGAACCCTTCACCACATCGACAGGGACGTAGCTGGCGGATATGTGCTGCGTTATCTGTCCGGGCTCGGCACGTGCCACAGTCGTGCCTCTGATCCTGTCAAGCAGTGACGTCTTCCCGTGGTCGACGTGCCCAAGAACGGATATTATGGGCGATCTTGCGTTTGCCATGTGACACCTCACCGTATGACGGTGGCGCTATGCGATGCCGTCTCCGTCGGGGGTATATTAATTTTCTGTGTAATAAATAAAGCAGGGTGTTGCCGTGTTTGACATAAAGCTTATACGCGAGCAGAAAGAGGCGGTGCTGAAGAGCATGGAGCACAGAGGCGACGCCGAAAAGAAAAAATTGGTCCAGGACGTTGCCAGAAAGGACGAGCTCTATCGGACGTCCCTTTACAATCTGGAGCAGATGAAACGCCAGCGGAACGAGGCGGGGCTGGAAATCGCGAAGGCGAAGAAGGCGGGCAAGGACGCGGCGCCGACCATTAAAAAGATGAAGAGGCTGGGCGACGAGATAATCGCGGCGGAGAAAGAGACGGAACGGATGAAAGCGGACATAGACGCAGCGCTCATGCGCCTTCCGAACATGCTTCACGAGAGCGTCCCGGAGGGCGTCGGTGAAGAGGGCAACGTCGTCATAAAGAAGTGGGGCACACCGAAGAAATTCGCGTTCGCGCCGAAGAGCCACGTTGACATGCTTGAACGGCTGGAGTTGGCAGACATGGAACGGGCCGGCAAAGTTGCCGGAGCTCGCTTCTACTATCTGAAGGGGCCGCTTGTCCTTCTGGAAATGGCGCTCATGCGCTTCGCGCTTGACCACCTGGTAAAGAAAGGCTTCACGCCGGTCGAGCCGCCTTTCATGATGAGGCGCGGCGCCTACGAAGGCGTCACGGACCTGGCGGACTTCGAAAGCGTCATCTACAAAGTGCAGGACGAGGACCTCTACCTTATCGCGACGTCGGAGCATCCGATGGCCAGCATGTACATGGGCGAAACGCTGCCCGAGTCGGCGCTCCCTGTGAGGTTCGCTGGCGTTTCCCCGTGCTTCCGCAAGGAGGCAGGCGCCCACGGCAAGGACACGAAAGGCATCTTCCGCGTCCACCAGTTCAACAAGGTGGAGCAATTCGTCTTCTGCAAACCGGAAGAGAGCTGGAAAGAGTTCGAAGGCATTGTTCAGAACGTGAGCGAGCTGTTCCAGCGGCTTGAACTGCCGTACCGCCTCGTCAACGTCTGCACCGGAGACATCGGCAGCGTCGCCGCGAAGAAAACGGATCTGGAAGTATGGATGCCGGTGCAAGGCGCTTACCGTGAAGCGGCGTCATGCTCGAACTGCACGGACTACCAGGCGCGCCGGCTTGGCATCCGTTACGGCGTAGAAGGCGAAAAGCCCAGGGGCTTCGTGCACACGCTCAATGCCACGGCCGTTGCCACGACCCGCGCCCTGGTCGCCATCATGGAGAACTGCCAAGTCCAGGACGGGGGCTTCGCCATCCCGGCGGCGCTGCAGCCGTACATGGGCGGGATGAAGAAGATCGGCTAGGCTCACTGCCCGATTAGTTCTTCCACCGGTTTCATGAAATCAGAGGATATCATAGGGCGCCTGTGTGTCATGCCGCTGTAGATGCCCGTGGAGCGGCCCGGTTCGACAACGGCAAAACGGACGCTGTGCCCTTCGCCGTCTCTGTTCTTTTCGAGCAGGACGAACACCCTTCCATCTTCCGTCATCAGTGACGGTTTTTTATAACCGAAATGTACTTCAACAAGGCTCCGGGCCATGTTTTTACCCACGTCGTCACCACCGGTGATGTCAAGAAAGGCCCCTGCAGCCCGTGCCAGCCTGAGTTCAGACTCATATGTGTTGATCCTTTCCAGCCCCTGGTACACCCAGATTATGGTATCGTCGTTGCCGTTCAGGCTCAGCCAGAAGTCTTTCCCTGGGCAATCTTCTGTTTGTATGTACCCCAACCCGTCCAAAAGCGATATCTGGTATATGAAATTGGGGTCGCCCCGCTTCAGTTTTCTCGTGCGTATCGAGTCGGCATCGATATGCATAGCCAGCCTGTTGGCCCAGGTTCCATCCACCAACGCCTGTGGCGGGTGTTCGATGCCCAAATCTTTGTGCCTCAGGGTTCCCATATACGTAAGCATTCTGCGCCCGTATGTCCTGTATGGGTCAAGCTCCGGCGCCCATGGAGGATCATCGGGCATCACGCGACGGGCATACGGGGTCATGAATCGGTCTTCATTTTCCAAGTCCTCGAAGATTGCGTTCTCAAACAGTTCGGTCATTTTAGGATCACCAGGCAGGGCAGAGACGATGGAATTGAATAAAGATGGCATTTCTGGGAAGAGAGTGTCACCGCCATGACCTGCAATTGTGGGTACAATGCCGAAGGGATATTCGTCATGCGCCCAGATTCCGTATAGGACTGCCTGAATCTGCTCCTTCGATTCCCAACTTCCTACGCCTTTTCTTATTTTGCTGGCGATTTGATCCCACGAGTCGCTCATGAAAAGGCTTTTGCAATAAGATTCTTAATGCTATCGACCCGGGCATTACGAACGTTAATTAACTCGGCATATTGGTATTATTGAGAGGTCCATGCGCATGTCCAACCTCAATCGCGGCGACGGGTTGAAAGTTGGTGTCTGCGGCCTTTTCTGCGAGCGGTGCCCGAAGCTGGCCAGGAAAGAGTGCTCGGGTTGCGCGGCCAATGAAACATGTGCCATGCCTGAATGCGCCTCGTCCAAGGGGCTGAAGCTCTGCTTCGATTGCCGAAGCTTCCCGTGCAGCAAATGCGGTTCGCTGTTCCAGAAAGGGTGGATGGGCTTCGCGGGCTCCCGCAAGGTCGTCGGTTAAATTATTCCACTCTGAACCGCAGTATGCCGCCTATGCCGCCCAGCTCTTTAAGCTGGACGCCGCGCGGCGTCCCCGTGGATACCATCTCTACGGACGCGCTTGTTTGCTCCGCAAGCTTCTCCAGATCCTCGAGCATGTCCTTCTCTTCCGTCTGCAAATCGGCGTCGCATTTAGGGCATTTCTCTCTCTGCCCGTGCCTGGCTATCTTTTCCTTTGTGTAGCCGCATGCACATTTCTGCGTCGCCTTCATCCAGTCAAATTCTTCGGAAATCAGCAGCGTGCCCACGTTGCCCCCCTCCAAGGCCTGAAGCGTCTCGCGTATGCCATACACGGCCAGCCCCGTGTCCTTTCCCATCTCGTCGAAGAAGCGGTCAAGAAGCTTCTTCTCTTTCATTATGGACGCCTGAGCGAGTATGTCCTCGGAGCGCTCCATGACCTCTTTCAACCCATACTCACCTGAGTATGACGTGTCCACGACGCCCAAGACTTTGCTTTTCACTTCGGTCAGCAGGAAATCCTCGTTCGCCATCCTCTCCTTGAGCGGCCCCGGCCCGCCGATTATTATGCCTTTCAGGTCTTCGAGGTGCTGAAACTGGTGATTGGCTACATCCCCAACTTGCTTGAGGAAATCGAAGAGCAGGCCGTCCCTGACGCGGGCGAAGCGCGAGCTGGACTGCCCGCCTTTCTTCGTCTTTCCCGGCACTATGGAATCCATGTGCTTGAGCATCTCCACCGACTTGCCCCGTATAAGCCCGATGGCGGCCTCGGACTTCTCCAGGACTATGAGCCCGTATATCTCCTTCTCCCTTATCAGGCTCTTCAGCGGGTCGACGACGAATCGCTGGTCGCAGTAGTAAAGCTTCACGTTTATCTTCTCCGGCGGCTCGACGGCGAACAGCTCCAGGTCGGCATCGCCCACCTTCTCGGAGATGTTGCCGCAAAAGACTGCCAAGCCATTGGGCGGCGTCTCCCTGTACAGTTTGAGGTGCTGCAGTATCCGCTCCAGCGCTCCCGTGACGTTCTTGCGCACGGTCTTGCTCTTTATGTTCATGGACGTCGACTGCTCGTTGCGCAGCTGCGCCACAGTCTGCGCCATGCTGTAGCCGGCTGGTATATAGACGCTTACAAGTTCCGTATGCTTGCCTCTGAACGAATCGAGCTTCGCCACCAAGTCCTTCAGCCGCTTGCGCTCTATGTCTTTCATGCCAGTCCTCGTTGGAGCAGTTTATATTTTCAGCAGGAGAATATAACTGTATGGAGGACAGGATTAAAACCGGCATACCCGGTCTCGATGAGATAACCAACGGCGGCATACCGCGCAACCAGGTCGTGCTCGTCACAGGGACCGCCGGAACCGGCAAGACCATCATGTGCTCCCAGTACATATGGACCGGCATAACCAAGTACAAGGAGAACGGCGTCTATCTGTCTTTCGAGGAGACCGAGGAGTTCCTGAAGGAGAACGTCAAGATCTTCGGCTGGGATTTCGACCGGCTGGAGCGCGAAGGCAAATTCGCATTCATCCGCTACGACCCCTACAACATCGAGGATGTCCTGAACGTCCTCGAGTCTACCATACGTCACATAGACGCCAAACGCGTTGTCATCGACTCCATCTCAGCGCTTGCGCTTTACGTCAGGGACAAGGCAGAGCTGAGAAGGATGATATTCAACCTGTCCGTCATGCTAAGGCGACTGCATTGCACGCCGCTCATCGTCTCGGAGATGGTTCATGGCGAGAAGGGGCTGTCCAGATACGGTGTGGAGGAGTTCGTGGCCGACGGGCTGGTGGTGCTCTACTATGAACGCCTGCAGTCCAGCTTCTTTCGCGCAATCCAGATCTGGAAGCTCCGTGGCAGCACCCATTCGGAGAAGCTGCACCCCTACACCATCACCGACAAAGGCATCGTCGTTTATCCAGAGCAGGAAGCTTTCATCAGGCAGTGAGCTAGGATTTAAGCCGCGCCGGGAATATTATATCATCCGGTTGTGGCGCGCATGAAGCTGAAATTTGGCGTCGGCAAAGCCGAGCTCAGAGGGTTCATCAGGAAGAAGATAGAAGAGACCAAGAAAGTGCGCCAGTATCCTACGTTCTATGTGCGCGAGCCCCGTCTGCTCGTCCAGCTTCCTCTGTCCACGCAGCTGGAATCAGTCCAGGTGAGGTACCCTCTCATAGAGCCTTTTGCCTCCGCTGAAATAACGTGGAACGAGGAGACGAGGTCGCTCCATTACAGGATTGTGGAGCCTGAGCTGACCGCTGAGGAAAAAAAGAAATATGAGATCATAGGCGAGCTTCTGACAGAGCTCATAGACGCCAAGATGACGGAGATGAAAAAAGGGACCTTAGAATACCTGGAAGAGAAGGTGCAGAGAGTCCTGGAGAGGGCCAAGATAGAGCTGGACGACAGGGAGTATGTCAGGATAATGTACTACATATACCGGGACTTCTCCGGGCTGAATGAGATAGAGCCGCTGATGAACGACCCCTACATAGAGGACGTCGGCTGCTCCGGCCTTGGCGTGCCTATCTACATCTTCCACAGGCGGTATGGATCGCTGGAGACGAACCTGATGTTCCGGGATTTCGAGCACCTCAACAATTATGTCATCAAGCTCTCCGAGCGCTGCGGGCGCTACATATCATATGCAAAGCCGCTGCTGGACGGGACGCTGCCCGACGGGAGCCGTGTCCAGGCCTCCATGTCCAACGATGTGACGACTAAAGGGCCCACATTCTCCATCAGGAAGTTCAGGAAGAACCCGTTCTCTCCCACGGACATGATTCAATTGAGGACAGCCTCCGTGGACATGCTGGCCTACCTCTGGTTCCTTGTGGAGCATGGCATCTCGGCCCTTATCTGCGGGGGCGTGGCCACGGGAAAGACGACGTTCCTGAACTGCATAAGCATGTTCATCCCGCCTGAATACAAGGTCATCTCCATCGAGGACACGAGGGAGATAAACATCCCCCACGAGAACTGGATACCGGCCGTGACCAGAGTGGGGTTCGGCATGCCCGACGCAAGCGGTGAGCACTACGGAGACGTCAGCCTCTTCGACCTGCTGAAGGAGAGCTTCAGGATGAAGCCTGATTACGTCATCGTGGGCGAGGTCCGCGGCCGCGAGGCCTACGTCATGTTCCAGGGCATATCGTCCGGCCACCCGTCTCTCGGGACGCTCCACGCCGGCTCCGTCGATGACGTCATCAAGAGGCTGGTGACGCCCCCGATAGAGCTGTCCTCTTCGCTCATCGAAAGCCTCGACATAATAGTCGTCATGACCCTCGCCAAGGAGAAAGGCAAGTCAGCGAGACGCGTCAAGTCCATAGACGAAATCCAGGCGGTGGATGCGAAGACGAAGAAAGCCCACACGGTGAAGCCTTTCGAGTGGCTCCCTTCCGTGGACGAGTTCAAATGCAACCTGGAGCAGTCCCAGCTGCTGCGAAAGGTCTCCTTCGAGATCGGGCTGACGTACGAAAGCATCATGAAAGAAATAGAAGAGAGAAAGCAGGTCCTTGAGTGGATGAGAAGGCACGACATGTACCATTTCGACGACGTCTACAAGCACATCAACTTCTACAGGAAATCGCCCGAAAAGCTAATGGAGATGGTGCGCAAGGATGCGCCGCCCGTGCTGGGCATGGCGCCTAAAGCCGCTGGCGCGGAGTCCGTTACCGGGCTGCAGTCCGTCAAATAGCTAGATGCTGGGATAGGTCAGGTGCACGAACAGCAGGAAGACTATGTTCATCGCCGGGAGCATCACGAAAGTGATCAGTGTCACCATCTGCTCTATCGTGAACCCGAAGACGAGCCCGCCCATTATGTTGAGCATCGCCAGGACGGCTAGCATCATCAGCGGCGCGGCCACGAGCAGGGCCGTATAGATGTCCGCGTACATGGACAGCGTGTGCATGTATTCCTCTCTTTTTATCCTGTACTCGAACAGCGCCTTTTCCGACATCTCCTGAAGGTAGCGCGTCAGGTTGCCGCCTTTCTCTATCGTCGAGGCCATGCCGGACATGACCTCTGAGAGCGTCCTGGACGGCGTTCTCTTCGCCACGCTCTTCAGCGAGTTGACAGAGCTCATGCCGAACTCCCTTATGTTCCTGACGACGAGCCTGGCCTGGTCAGAGATGGCTCCGTACTCTTCGAAGCCCATGATCAGCTCGAACATGTATTCTGGCGGAACGCCTGAAGAAGCGATGGCATTCATATGCGAAAGCGCGAATGGAAGGTCCACTTCTATGCGCTTCTCTATGCTTTTGGTTTTCTGCTGCGGGTATATGTAAAGCCCGGCGAAAGTCATGGAAGCCGTCAGTACCGGTGCTATGAAAAGCGCCAGAAGGAAGATCTCGATGGCGAACGGCATCAGAACGTAGATCGCCGCCACGGCAGCGAATGCGGCGAGAAAGGCGAGCAGCGAGCACAGCAGCATGGCGCTCACCCATGTTCTCAGGACTATGCCCATGCTTGCCGAGACGAGGGAAGGCTTGATGCTGATGAAGTTGGCCTCGTATTTCTTGGCCAGGCCGCCGAAGAGCGCCTCTGAGATCCTGTAGAGCGGTTCCATGGTGTATATTTGCCTCTCCGGAATAATATCTGCTTCTGCCGGAACTCACTTGCTGCGCACTATGCCACGGTGGCGCGCGCAGGCTGGGCAGGCGTACATCCTGCTGAACGAAAGGGAAAAGACGTTTCTTGCTCCGATTTCCTTGCGCAGGACAGGGTCGCTTATCCTGAAACCGCGCGTCACGGGGAACGTCTTGTACTTCGGCACGGTCTTGCCGCAGAAGCTGCACGTTATAGTGTGCTCCCTTCCTCTTTTTTTTGTGTGGCTCCAACCTCGTTTGTAACCTGTCTTCTTCATGTTACTTGTGCTCCTTGTGTATCGCCCTAAGCTGTTTGGCCTTGCATCGTCTGCACTTAATCTTTCCAGCCTTGACCTTCATTAGGTCCGATCTCATCCTGGCCCCGCATTTCATGCATATGAACACGCGCTGGAAAAGCCTCTGCTCAGCTTCCGGGAACCGCTGCTTGACCATAAGATAAGTTTATCCATGTCATATTTAAAAAGGTAGCATGGACGGCTTTATCCTGCTTGACAAGCCTCTTGGCATGAGATCTTCCCAAGCGGCTGTGCTGGCAGGGCACGCGCTGGGCGCCAGGAAGGCGGGCCACAGCGGGACGCTCGATCCCGGCGCGACTGGCGTCCTCGTTGTCGCGCTGGACGGTGCCGCCAAACTTCTCGGGAGGCTCATGAGCCTCGATAAGGAATATGATGGCGTGATCAAACTCCACAGCGACGTTCCTGCCGCCAGAATTGCAGAGACTGCCAAGGCGTTCGTCGGTGAGGTGACCCAACTGCCGCCCAGGAAGTCCGCAGTCGCCAGGAAGGAGCGGGTGAAGCGTGTATACAGCTTCGACGTCGTCCGCGCCAGCGGCAGAGAAATCTCATTCCATCTTCGCTGCGAATCCGGTTTCTACGTGAGGAAACTGGCCCACGACTTCGGTCTGAGGCTTGGCACGCGGGCCCAGCTGTGGACACTGCAGAGGGTGGCAGTCGGCCCGTTCAGGATCAGCGAATGCGTGAGCCTACATGAAGTGGGCGCAACCGCGGTCATCTCTATGGCGGAGGTCATGGCAAGACTTGGCACCTGCGGGGACCGTGAAGTTCACACGTTCACGCGTCTCAAAGTAAAGGCGGACTGAAGTGATTGTGTGAACTTCACACAAGAGCGGAAGCTACACGAATATAAGCCTTGAACGCAAAAGAATCATGTCTTGCGGAGGTGGCGGAACGGCTACGCAGCGGCCTGCAGAGCCGCGTACCCGGGTTCGAATCCCGGCCTCCGCTTATAGCGCTACGCACGAGGCAAGCATAAAGATTTATTTTTCAAATGCTTACAGTTGCCTATGGTCAGGATATCTGTGGTGATACCGGCATACAACGAGGAGAAGAATATAGAGGCATGCCTCCGTTCCATCGGCGCGCAGGCTGAAAGGCCCTATGAGGTCATAGTGGTCAACAACAGGTCCACCGACGGGACTGGCATGAAAGCGTCAAAGCTCGCTGACCGCGTGGTCTTCGAGCCCAAGCGGGGCGTCGTCCACGCGCTCAATGCCGGCGTTAAAGCTGCTACAGGGGACTACGTCGCCTTCATGGGAGCGGACTGCGTGGCTGATAGGAACTGGATAAGGGCAATACGGATGGCCCTCGAACAGGACGACTTGATTGGTGTCTTCGGGCCGATTTATTCAATGGACAGGCGCAGCAGCAAGTTGCGCTTCTCGTACTACTTCATCTGGCATGTCGTGTCCAAGACGCTCTCGCACACGCCGCTGGCGATGGCCCCGGGCGGCAACTGCGCCATCAGGAGGCGCGCAATCATAGAAGCGGGAGGCTACAACCCGGCGATGGTGCCGGGCGAGGACATAGAGCTGGCCAGAAGGCTCAGAAAAATGGGCAAGCTGAAGTTCATAGAAAACGCAAAGGTCTTCGCCTCCACTAGGAGGTTCGAGAAGAACGGCGTCTGGAAGGAAACGAAGAATTGGTTCAAGGTCTTCATCCGCATGGAACTGAGGCGGCCCAAGGCTTATGATTACTTCGAATACGACTAGAGCGGGCTATTTCTTAAGCAGTATGGCTATGCCCGCCAATATGCCCAGCAGCCCTGACAGCATGCCGGCGAATGTCAGCATTGCTATGAATGACAGGAGTATGACCAGCATGCTTGCAGGCAGAGGCTTCCTCTTCACAGATATTATCCCGCCAAGTGCTATCCCCGAGACGAAAACGAGGAGCAGCACTATGAGGCCGACATCCAGCGTGCTCGTGTCCACGACGCTGAGCCCGTTGAACACGTCGACCCATGCTCTGGATTTGATTGCGATGACGTCCAAGAGCATGACCACAACTGCGACAAGGGAGAAAGCCACTCCAAGCATGGGTATCCTCTCCGTCGCCAAAGGCGCTTGCTGCGGTGTGGGTTGCGGGTATTGCGGACGCTGCTGCGGCTGTTGGTAAGGCTGAACCGGCTGCCTTTGCTGCTGCGCATACGTCTGCTGGTTATAGGCGGCTGGCTGTGCGTATTGCTGCTGCGTTCCCGAGAACGCGGCATCCACGTCAGCCTCGTCCCATCCCTCATTCAGAAGGTCGTATTTTATCTCATAAGGCGTTCTGCCGGCGCTGATGCATTTTTTGATGTAATCGGCAAGTTCTGGCGTGACTCCCATGGATAATATTTCTTCCAGCCGTTAATAAAAACACAGCCGTCAGCCCACGAGCCTGTATCGGCCTTTCAGGTCTGCCAGTTTTCCAGCTCCTGCCGAAGTCATGGCTTCCCTGAGCTCTTTTGTCATTTTCGCTATGACCGATTCCACAGCCTCCGCAGACTCGAGGGCCGGCCTGAGGAAGGGCATCGCCGCCCCCGTCAACGAAGCCCCCATGGCCATTGCCTTGGCCATCTCTTCGCCCGTCCTGATGCCACCTGACGCTATGAGCGGGACTTTGACCGCTGCGACGCATTGGGCAAGCGACTCTGCTGTCGGTATCCCTTCGCTGAAGAAATGCTTTGCTTTCTTCGAGCCTCTGTAATGCTCTATCTTCACCCAGGACGTGCCGCCTGCCCCGGCCACATCTATCGCGTCGGCTCCAGCTTTTTCAAGCTCCACGGCGAGGCCGGCCGGTATTCCAAAGCCGACCTCCTTGGCCACTATCCTGATGCCCAGGCTCTTTTTTATCTCGCGTATCTTATGGAGAAGGCTGCTCATGAGTTCCGGCGCCCCCCGGTCTCCCTCAGGCTGGACTGATTCATGTACCGGATTGATGTGGATTGCCAGGGCATCGGCGCCTATCATGGCGACTGCCTGCTCTATCTTCTCCATCGGCAGAGAAACGGCCTGTGCCATGCCTATGTTCCCGAACAGCAGCATGCTTGGGGCCACGTCCCTTACATGGAACGTGTGAGCGATAGCCGGATTCTCCAGCGCCGCGCGCTGGGAGCCAACACCCATGCCTATGCCCATGCGCTCCGCCGCCGCAGCAAGGTTGCGGTTTATCCTCTCTGTCCCCGCGGCACCGCCGGTCATAGCCTCTATAATCAGCGGCGCAGCGAGCTTCTTCCCAAAAAGCTTTGTCGTTGTGTCCGTGTTGCCGGACGCCAGAGCACAGCCTTTGATGAGCTTGACGCGCTCGAAGCCGTTGGTTTTGTCGTGCTGCACCGGGTGCTGGAGGCTTATCATTATGTGTTCCAGCTTCCTCCTTTCTGTCAGCGAGGGCATGGTTTAAAGATGATGTTAAGGATTTAAATCAGGCTTCCATGTGATAAAGAGATTATGAAAAAGGCATTGGTTGCGGTTTTCGTCGCATTCATGGCGCTGGCATCTCCGGCATTCGCAAAGTCGCTTGATGTCAATGTCGTTCCAGCCAGCAAGAGCGTGCTGCAATGGGATTTTGCAGTTTTCGACCTGGGGATAAAGAACGACCTGGGTTACAAGGACAGCTTTTTAGTGTCCATCAACGGCCCGCATCTCGATTGGAAAATGCCCGGCGATTTCTTCGTTGTCATAGACTCCGGCGAGACCCGCTTCTCCAAAATCGTCTTCCTTCCCGCGATGGAAGGCAATTACGTTTACACTATAGTTGTCTCGTCCTTCTTCCATCCTGATGTCAAAACGGAGGGGACGTTTACCTTATCTGTCAAGGAGAGGGAGATGGGCTTGAAGAACTTGCGCGCAGACGTCTCTGGCTCTGAACTGAAGGTCTTTTTCGACGTCGTGTCAACGGACGAAAGGACGGCGACAGCGAGGGCGGAACTGATAAGCTCTGACGGCAGCTTGGCCTTCTCCATGGAGCAACCTATAACGGCCAAGGGTGTGAAGACCGTCCAAGATACGTTGCCTTTGAGCGGCCTGGAAGCCGGGCAGTACACACTCAAGATCAGCCTTGGGAAGGACCTTCTTGAAACCAACGTCTCCATTACTCCACTGAGCAGAATTTCGGCCAGCTCTGACGTGACCGCAGGCGCGCTTTACGACGAGGTCACAATCACCGTGTCCAACGAAGGTAACATGGTTGAAGATTACGTTCTGAAGGAGAGCATGCCTGCTGGGGTCATGACAGGGTTCGTGACGAAGCCTCAGAGGTGCATAAACGGAGAAACGGGCAAGGAGTGCGAGTTCTTAGTGAAGGGCTTGAACGTCGGCGAGACGCGGCAGGTCACCTACAGGATAGAGCACTGGCCGACATATGCCCAGTACGCGGCCGGGCTGCTCGTGGTCGCCCTGCTGGGGGTCTTCTCCACGGCCGAGGTCACCAAGCCGCGAATAAAGAAAAGAGTCATGCGCAAGACGGGCAAGAGAGATCATCACACGGTCATGCTTGAAATAAGGAACCCGCTGAAGGAGATAGACAGCGTCATAGTCAGAGACTTCGTCTCACCGCTGGCGCGGGTTCCCGAAACGTTCGAGCACCTCGCCCCGATCGTGAGGCGCTCTGAAGCCGGCACGGAGCTAATCTGGAAGATAGGGAAGATGAAGCCACGCGAAGTCCGCGTACTCAGCTACAGGATGAAGCCGCTGGTCGGCGGCCAGCTCAAGATGCCCCGCGCCTACCTGAGATACCGCGGCAGAGGCGGCGAAAGGATACGTGTCGCCTCGAGCCATCTGACAGTCTGAGCTGCTCAGGGCTGAACCTGATTGGGTGAGTCGTGAACGGCACGCATCGCATTTTTATCATAGCTTTCCAAATATTGCTATGCCTCTTGTTTTCGCTGCGGGGCCCGAGGACACGGGACCCATCGTGGAACTGGCAGCCAAAGGTCCGGTGCTCAAGAACCTGACGCTCTTGCATCTGGCACCGTCCACGGCAGCAAAGCAGCTCTCCGGGGCGCCTGCGAACGACGTGGTTATTGCCACCATATGCCTTGCCCAAAAGACTGGTGAATTCGTCCGCTTCCCCTACAACTCTGCCTTCTTCTCGAAGTTCCACCCCGACGCGTTCCTTGTCATAGAGGCGGAAGGTGACGACCCGCTTCAGCAGCGCGTGAACCTGCACATGGCCCTTTCAGCGAACCCGGACGCTGTCAAGGTTATAAAAGTGGACCGCGGCAATATTAAGCAGGCCGTCGTCGAGATACGCAAAGCCCTGGCGGAAGTGGCGGTATAGCATATGTTCGGTCTTCCAGCGTTCATAGAGATTTTCATCATAAGCCTAGCGATAGGGTTCGCTACAAGCCTTTCCTACCGTTTCCTGACCAAGCCCGGGGAAATGCGCCTGCTCAAGAGCAGGGCAAAGGAATGCAACGAGAAGATGAAGGCGGCGCAGAAGTCCGGCGACAAGAAGGAGCAGGACAGGTGGTTAGGCGAGTCCCTCACGTGCCAGCGGAAGACCATGTCCATGAACACAAAGCCGATGCTGGCAAGCCTTCTCATAGTCTACGTGGGTTTCTATGCCCTCGGCGTCTACTCCGAAGCTTCCGTATCGCTGCCATTCCGTCTCCCTTTCACGACGTGGGAATTCCCCTACGTTCACTTGACAAGCCAGTACACCTGGTTCTGGTGGTACCTGATAATAATATTCCCTGCGAACATGATTTTCCGCAAGCTTCTGGGTGCTGAATAGGGCATCGGACGGCCGAAGGGTTTAAATTTGCCGGCAGCGTATATTCCATATCCGGCGGTAGCTCAATGGCAGAGCAATCGGCTGTAGTCCTCGCCTCTGAGCAGGCGTGCGCTGTGACCGATATGTTGGGAGTTCGACTCTCCCCCGCCGGACTCACGGCAAAGATCGCTCGGAACGCCATGAATCGACGTTAGCCCTGCAGTATCTTTTGAATTCGTCGGTTCCAAGAAGATGCATCCCATAATTGCGGACAACGCGTTCTCCAGAAGCTGAGAGCGAAAGTATGTCCTGAGAACCAAGGTCAATCATATCCAGCCCGAAGCAGTCAAGCATGAACCAGTATAGTGGAGTTTTCAGCTCGTCTTGTTCAGTCTCGTAAAAGCACGTTACATAATGCCTCAAGAGGCACGCTTCCCCCCGTGTAAGCTCGATCCCGAATTCTTCTTGTATGCTTCTTGTCATGTAGGGTAGCAGCAGATAGCTTGGCGTTCGTTCCGTCAGAAGGCGTAGAAGGGAAAAATAAAAGCCTTTCAGTGCTTCTCCATGAACCTTCTGAGCGTGGGGTTCATGTCTTCCATGTGCTGGGCTGCTATCTCTTCGTACAGTTGGAATACTATCATGGTCGACAGTAGTATGCCCGTCCCCGTCCCTATCGCGTTGGTGAAGTCGGCGAACGACGCAAGGAAGCCCACAGCCGCGCCGCCCAAGACCGTGAGCGGCGGTATGTACCTTTCGAGCACGCTCTCTATGATGCGTATGTCCCTGCGGAAGCCGGGTATCTGCATGCCCGTCGAGTGGATTTGCGTCGCGACCGAGTGCGCGTCCATCCCAGAGGTCATCGTCCAGAATATCGAGAACACCACGGATCCGGCTATCATGAACCCGGCATAAGTGAAGAGGCGCACGATGTCCATCACCCCTATCGTCGCCAGCCCGGTCAGGCCGGTCGCGGCCATGGCGGCAAACCAGAACACTCCGCCGAGCACGGACATGACGAGGCTCGTTTTCCATGTTTTGATCTTGAGGAAATGCGCGATTATCACGCCGAGCAGGAAGAAGAACCCTATGGAGATGACCATGCCGATCAGCCCCTGGCTGTTTGGCGCCGTCAAGAAAAATGCCAACCCGTCGGTCGCCTGGCCGCTGGCATCGAATGTGCCTAGGAAGCTGACGCCCTGTTTGGACAGGCTGAATGCGATAAGCCGGACGTTGGCCAGCAGCGCCGCCGTGAGTATGACGGGGATGTTGGACGTGTAAAGGAAACGCAGTGGCCATCGCCTGCCGAAGCCGCGGACAGAGCCGAACGCCAGAGGGATCTCCACCTTTATCGCGTTTATGTATATCACCAGCAGGAAAACCAGCACCGTGGCGATGACCGGCAGCAGCGTCAGGAATGCTTGGGCTATGTTAGAGCCAAGCTGCGTGATGAAAAGCGGTATCAGGCCTACGGGCGGGCTCGTGGCCGTCGGAATTCCGATGCTAGGCATGCCTGGCTTCATCAGCAGGCCAAGCGTCAGGCAGCCTGCGCCGGTATTGTCAGGGATGCATTCGGCGAACGGATTGAACATGCCCTGCACCATGCCTATGGCCACGCCGGCCACAATGAAAAGGCTCACGCCGGAGCCGAAGCCCCATTTAGATATGACCTCGTCCATGAAGATGACGAGCACGCCTCCGAGCGCCAGCTGGGCTATGACCAATGCCGTGAGGTCCACGCTGGACGGCGTGACGGTCCCCATCGTGACGAATATCACGGCCTCTATGAAGGCGAACAATACGGCCGCCAGTTTCTGCGTGCCCTGGAACTTTATCTTCCCCTCTTCCGTCTGCAGGTTCCAGTTTATGATCTTGCTTCCGACAAGCAGCTGGATGATGATGCTCGCAGTGACTATGGGTCCGATGCCCAGCGTCATAATGGAGCCGAACTTGGATCCGAGAAGGATCTGATACAGCATGAACTGCTGCACTTTGGTCTGGTCGACACCCAGCACCGTTATCTGGGTCATGATGAAATAGAGGAAAAGTATGAGCGCCGTCCACTTCAGCTTCGTCCTGAACGTCCGCCTCCCCACGGCCGGCGCGACGCCCGGCAACCTTTTCAGCACGCTGATGTAAGCGCCTGTGGTTTCCATATCACTGACCTGTCTTTACAGCCTTGCCGCCGGCCTTGGAAATCTTTTCTTCGGCCTTCGGCGTGAAGCTCCTGGCTTTGACCGTCAGCTTCGCGTCCAGCCAGCCGCCGCCAAGGACTTTGTCGTATCCCTTGGCGTCAAGGTCCACTTCGCCGTTCTCTGCCAAGGCAGGCAAGTCCTTGACGTTTATGGCCTTCGTGTCCCGTTCTATGTTCCTTCCTTTGAGGCCGTGGAAGCCGTATTTGCCTATGTGTCCGGGCATAGTCTTCATTATCATGAACTGCCTGTGCGTCTTCGAACCAGCCAGCCCGCCGCCGCCCTGGCTGCCGCGGCCGCGATGCTTCTTCTTCGGTCCATGGGCGCACGTCTTGCTTCCGCGCATCTTTATGATCTTCTTTCGTTTGCTCATAGCATTCTCTCCAGCAGCTTGTTAATGGCCTCGCCCCGGTAGCCGCAGTCGCCCCTGGGATAAGGCAGTTTGACTGATTTGAACCCGCCTGACGGTGGAGATAGGCGGAAGAACGGCTTCACGCCTGTGCCTTGGAACGTCTGGGCTTTTGCCAGCGCCTTGGCCAGCTCCGCCGCTTCCTTCTCTGAAAGTTTGGCATCGCCCGACTTCCTTGCGCGCTTCATGATCAGTTTCTTTGCTGTGCCTTCCGACACTTCTCCGTAGGTTATGAAGTGCTTGACCTTGTCAAGCATGCCCCGGCTCGTCGCGTTGTCGGCTATGAGTGCGCAATGGTTTGCCCTCCGCAGGTTCAGCATCGACAGCGTGTCAGCGGATTCAACGCCTGGCCTCGCAACTCCCCTCAGCCTGACGACGGCAAGCATGGTCATTTTTCGTCACCTTTGGTCCTGTTCAGGTTTTTGAGCGCCTGGAACACTGCCACGATAAGGCTCGTCCTCGTCGCCGTTTGCCCTTCGGTTTTGACCCAGACGTCCTGTATCCCGGCCAGACGCAGCATCTTCTTCACCGATTCGTTGGCCACTATGCCCGTTCCTTTCGGCGCCGGCAGCAGCTCCACTATGATGGAGCCGGCCTTGGCTTTCGTCTTGAACGGTATCGAATGGTCTCCTCCGCAGGCGCACTCCCAGCTGCCGCATCCTTTCCTTATGCGGATGACGTTCAGCCGCGCCTGCATTGCAGCCTTCTCCAAGGCGAGCCTGTGCTCCTTGGACGTTGCCACGCCCAGCCCGGCTATGCCGTGGCCGTCCCCGACTATCACCATCGCTGTCAGCTTGTACCTGCGGCCGGACTTGTGCATGCGCGCCGTGCGCTTCGTCGCTGTCCTTCGGATGCCCCCGCCTTTTCCTGGGCTGCCGCCTATATAGACGATTTCATGCTTTATGTCGGGGATGAACGCGTCCACGATCTCCGGCTCGAGTATCACATGCCCCTGCTCCAGTATCTGGTCCAGGTTCTGGAACTTGCCTTCAAGGACTTTCTTGCCTAAGTCCGTCCTTGGGACCCACTGCTTCTCCTTCCACGAGGCGTGTATCTCCATCCTCTCCATAAGCATCCCTTTTGCGCTGCCTCTTTATAACCCTTTATTTATACCTTCTCCGGTTTTTTATCTTTTCCAGCCGCCCGATGACGGCCGGCGCATCCTCATATTTTTGGGAGTAAGCTTTTAAAACTGCATTCCACGCCTCGTCCAAGAACTGGAAGTGGGCGGCTTTGAGCGCTTCGTAGAGGAGGAAAAGGTCCGTTGCGTGGTCTTCGACGCGCCTGCTGCGGAAGCCAAGGCCGAAGTCTATCAGGAAAAGCCGTCCGTCCGCGAAGATCATGTTGGAGGTCGTAAGGTCGCCGTGCACGATGCCTGCTGCGTGCAGCTTCGCCGCGGCTTCGCCCATCATGCGGCATGCGTTCCGTCGCTGCGCGGACGGCATGCCGTTCAATGCATGCTTGAGGTTACGCTCTCCAAGCCACTGCATGCGTATGCTCGTTCCGTTCTCCGCATCGACCGTCGGCACGCTGACTCCGGCACGGCTGGCTTCGGCCAGGAGCCTGGCCTCGCGTCGCGTCCTCGCCTTCCTGAGCGCTTCGTCCAGTTGGGCGACCCTGTACCCTTTCCTTATCCGTTCCTTGACGAGCATGCCGTCTTTCAAGTAAAGCACGGCCTCTGCCCCGCGTTTTATGATTTTTCCCATGCGCCCACGTTTTTAAGTTTGGCGGCTCAAGTTAATAAGATGGGGGGGAAAGCGGAAGAGGGCGGCGAAGCCAAGCTCGGGCTGACATGCGCCAAGAAGGATCTTTCGGACTGGTACAACGACATCGCCCTGAAGTCCGGCCTCGTCGATTTCTCTGAAGTGAGGGGGTTCATGTTCATCAAGCCGTACGGCTACGCCATCTGGGAGAAAATCCAGGGAGCGTTGGACAAGAAGCTGAAAGCCAGCGGCCATGCCAACGCCTACGCCCCCGCGCTGATACCCGAGAAGCTGCTGAGCAAGGAGAAGGAGCACGTGGAAGGCTTCGCCCCTGAGGGGTTCGTCGTCACGGAGGCCGGTTCGGGGAAGCTGGCTGAGCGGCTCGTCCTCCGTCCCACAAGCGAGACTGTCATCCATGCATCCTACGCCAAATGGGTGAGGAGCTGGCGCGACCTGCCCGTGCTCTGGAACTACTGGAACTCCGTCTTCAGGTCGGAGATAAAGATGACCAAGCTCTTCATCCGCACGTGCGAGTTCCTCTGGCAGGAAGGGCATACCGTGCATGCCACGGAAGCCGAAGCAAAGGAAGAAGTCATGCTGATAGCCCGTTTCTACCGCCAACTCATGGAGGAGGAGTTGGCCGTCCCTGTCGTCGTCGGCAAAAAGACGGAAAAGGAGAAATTCGCCGGCGCCGTGGAGACGGTCTCGCTGGAGGCGCTGATGCCCGATGGCAAGGCGCTGCAGATGGGAACGTCCCACAACCTTGGGCAGAACTTCTCCAAAGCGTTCGGCATAACCTATCTGGACGAGAAGCAGACAAGAAAGCATGCGTGGCAGACGTCGTGGGGCGTCAGCACCAGGCTCATCGGGTCCGTCATCATGGTGCATGGAGATGACAAGGGACTGGTCCTTCCGCCGCGCATCGCGCCGATACAGCTGGCCATAGTCCCGATAGTCTATGACGAGACCCGGGAAGCTGTCATGAAAAAAGCAACGGGCATCGCGGCCATGCTTGGCAAAGAGCTTTCCGTCAAGCTTGATGATCGCGACGGCTACACGCCTGGCTGGAAGTTCAACGAATGGGAGCTGAAAGGCGTCCCGTTGCGGATGGAGATCGGACCGAAGGATGTGGAGAAAGGACAGGTCGTCCTGGTCCGGCGCGACACCGGCGAGAAAGCGTTCGTCGCCGACAAGGACGTAGGGAAAGTCGTTCCGGCCACGCTGGAAAAGATCCAGGCGTCCCTTTTCGCGAAGGCGAAGCAGTTCCTTGAAAGCAGCACCGTTAATGCGGATTCGTACGATGCCCTGAAAAAGGCCATATCCCAGAAGCGCATCGTCTCTACAGGGTGGTGCGGCAGCGCCGCCTGCGAAGGCAAAATCCAGGACGACACAACGGCGACTATACGGATCATCTCGTTAGACGCGAAGGCTACGAAAGTCTGCGTGTGCTGCGGCAAGAAAGCGAAGCACTCGGTTCTTATAGCCAGAAGCTACTGAAATGCCATGTGATGCCTCCGTGCTCTGAGGCCCCGGGTTGTTTTTTAGGGCGCAATGCAATAAATCACCGTGATTCTGCCGGACCACGAGATAAGGAAGGCCATCGAGGAAGGCAGGCTTGTCATAGAGCCGCTTGACGACCCGGCAACGCAGATCCAGCCGGCGTGGGTGGACCTTAGCCTGGGCTCCGAGTTCCGGATATTCAAGCACACGGAAGAGGCGTTCATCGACGCCAAGAACCCGCAGGATTACACGGAACTGAAAGTCGTGGACAACGCCATGGTCCTGCACCCCCAGGAGTTTGTCCTGGGCATCACCAAGGAGCGCATACGGCTCCCTGATGATATGGTTGCCTTCGTCGACGGAAAAAGCTCGATAGGCCGCCTTGGCATCACCGCCCACATCACGTCCGGGTGGGTGGACCCATGCTTCGAAGGCCGGCTCGTTCTCGAGATGTCGAATCTGGGCAAGATGCCTGTGAAGGTCTACCCAGGGATGAGGATATGCAAGCTCGTCCTTATTAAGATGTCCTCCCCGGCAGAGGTGCCGTACCACCTGAGGAAGGAGTCCAAGTACAGGGGGCAGGACAGCGTCGTGGAAAGCAAGATAAGCGAAGAGTTGAAAGCTTAGACTCTTCTCGCGGCCTCGTACATGTCCGCGTAGACCTGCATGGACACGGAGAAATGCGTGTAATGGCCGACGCCCACGCCGATGCGCTCTGCCATGTGCCGTTGCAGTTCCGTGAAAGCGTAGGCATTCCCGGGCCAGGCGTTGAACAGGTCGTTCGTCTTCATGACGACGTTGAAATGCAGCTTGCCTTCGGCTATCTGCGGGTGGACGAGCACGAGGCACGGCGATGACGTCTCCTTGCGTTCAGGCGTGAACTTCGCCAGGTCCCTCAGCGGGATCCACGTGTGCATGACCACGGAGCGCCTGGACGGGTCTTTCTTGAACGTCTCTATCGCCATCTCCACCTGGTCTATGCGGCGGACAATGCATTTGCCTCCGGAATATTTGTCCACGAATGCCTGTGCCTCTTCGTCCGTCGTAACGGCGGGAATGCAAGCCCTTATTGGGCAGTCCGGGTAGTGCCGCAGCCTTGCGTAGTATGTGTAGTCGAAGCTGTTCTCCTGCTCCTTGGGCATGCCATGCATGTAGTTCTTCGCATACTCTTTGGCCATCTCCATGTCCATCTGCGACTTTGGCGAGATGCGCGGTTCAGCCATCGGGTCCTTGACCATGATGAACATAGGCGCGTCCTTGGTCCACGTTTGGTATTCGGGCGCCTGGACGAAGCGCTCGTAGCCACGTTCCATCATGAGGCGGACCGCTTTTTCCCACGCCTCTCCCAAGGTCTGCGCTTCTACCGTAAGGGGCATGTACGGGTTGTTCGATGCCGGCGTCGCGTCCATAACGTCTATTCTCACTCCTGTATATATTCCTTCCCTTCCCGCAGCGCGGCTTCAGCCTTGGCCAGCTCCTTGCCCAGGTAGGAGGCATGCGAATGCAGAGACACCAATCCGAGCGCGTGTATCTTTTTGTAGATGTCCCCCGCCCCGTGGCCGGTGATGACCCTTTGCAGCCGCCTGTCCGGTGTGTAATGCTCGGCCGCTATCCTGCCGCCATTGGCGTGGATTATGAAAAATCCTTTTGGGTCCTCTTCCCATTCAAACGACGGCCCAGCCGCGATGTTCTCTACGGGCGCTTCAACGCTCTGGGCAGGGGAAACTGGGCCGGCGTTCCTCGCCGCGCATCCGCGCGCGGCTTTGGCTATCGCGTCTGGGTCGCGCTCGCCTGTCAGGTCCACGATTTCGACCTGCCGCCTGAACGCCTCCACTTCTTCGGAGGAAAGGCTGCGCAGGAACGGCATGGCGCCTTTGGCGCCTATTATCCTCTTGTTTTCGTCCATCCCGTTGCCTTTCAGCGCCTTCAGCGCCTGGCCGGTGAAATGGCCTTTGCTTTCGCTGCCGCACAGGACGAGGAACCGCAGCTTCGGGTTCGATATCGTGTTTCTGACCACCTTCTCGATGCCGATGTTCTCGATGACGCAGGGCCCCTTTATCGCGATGCTGTCCATCGGCACGTCCAGGACTGGCGTTCCTAGAGTGCATACGGCGACGGGCGAGTCCTGGTTCCCTAGCGTGTACCGCCCTTCGACGGCAGGCCATTCAGCCATGCTACTGAATGGGACCGAAGGGATAAATCCATGCCGCCATTCCATTACGCCAGGAAAGCGAGAAAGATTAAGCGGCGGGCCAATTGTTTGGCATGAAGCTCACAGAGCGGCCGGAGCTGGGCAGGCTGACCACCTTCGAATGCAACAGGAATCTGCCGGTCCATAGATGGCTGCGCTACAAGGAAGCGTTTTCGCGCGATTTGGCATTGATTCTGATAGACGAGCTCGGCGCCGGCGGGCCTGTCCTGGACCCGTTCTGCGGCAGCGGCACGACGCTTCTTGCGTGCAGGGAGCGCGGACTGGCCTCATTCGGTGCTGACGTCAACCCCATCGCCCTGGCGGCGTCAAGGGCCAAAACCTCCGATTACACTACGGAACGGATTGCCGCAGACATGAAATCGGTGTTCTCTGAGCGCTTTGAACGCGGAAAAGAAACGAAGCTCACCGAAGACGCCGCCCAAGTGAAGCGTTTTTTCGCCAGGGACACGCTGGAGCGGGTGCTATTCTTTCGCTCGCTGGCTTCGTCCGCATTCTACAGGGATTTCTTCCTGCTGGCGCTGGCCAATGCGGCCTATGAATGCAGCCGGGCCGTCCGTGACGGCGCAGTGCTGAAACTGGCAAAGAAAAGATTCATCCCGCTGGCGGCGGCGTTCAAGCGCAACGCAAAGTCCATGGAAAGGGATCTGAAGAAAGCGAAATTCACGGCAGTTGCATCAACGGTTTTGGAAGCCGATGCCAGAGCACTCCCGCTGGCGGCGCGCGCAGTGTCGGCGGTGGTCACGTCGCCCCCCTATCTTGGCATAGAGGACTACACGAAAGCCTATGCCATAGAGAACTTCGCCGTGGGTGGCAGCTTGAAGCCGTGGCTGGGCGCGGCGCCTCCATCGTCCACTCCAGAAGAAAAGGTGCAGGCTTACTTCTCGGACATGGCTTCCGTTCTCGCTGAGATGAAAAGAGTCTGCATGCCGAGCGCCGGGATCGCCATGGTCATGTGGGACGGCTTCGTCCGTGGGGAAATCGTGGGGATGTGCGAAGCCATGGTCAGGCTGGCATCAGTCGCCGGCCTGCGCGCAGAGAAGGCGTGGATAGTGAACAGGAAGCCTGCGCTCGAAGGGAGAACAAGGAAGGCCGGAGAGCTGCGCGAGAGTATCATCTTCCTGCGAGTTCCTGCATAGGATTGGACTCAGACATTGTTTTAAAGATAATTGCCATAGCTGGAGCATGCCGCTCGCACCTGGGGACCACGGGATGTTGAACAGATTTACCAGCATGACCGGAGATGACGCAAGGGAGCTTTTTAGGAGATGCCGTGAGCGATATGCCGGCGACACCGTGGCCTTGCAGGAAATAGATGTCTATGATCCGCAGTCAGAATATGCAGTTCATCTGAGGGTATATAGAGATGCTGTGAGAGCCGGAGATGGTGTGGTGGGGGCCAGAGAGGAGACGTGACTCAGGGAGCATTACCCGGCCATAGGCTAGGCGACAGACGCCAGCTCCACTTCTGTTGCTGTGCCAAAACCTAAGGCATCATATCGCTTGTGTCGTTGGTGTAGTGCACTTTCAAGTTGTTAGACGCCGTTTCCTATAAAATTAGTTAATTTAAAGGATATAGTTATTGCAACATGAACGTGCTTTTCGTCTGCCGGGGCGCCGAATTGCTGGGGGTGGAGTACCTGTCGTCCTTCCTGAAGAGAGCCGGACATAGAACGGAACTTCTTTTCGATCCCGCTCTGGAGGATAACCTGTACTTCAAAAACCCGTTTGCTAGGGAATTCCGGTTGAACGACAAGACGATGAAAAGGATAGAGAGATTCAACCCGGATTTGATCGCCGCGTCGGCTCTCACGGGCACGTATCTGAAAGTCAGGAAGCTTTCCATGGAGCTGAAAAGAAGGTTTGGCGTTCCCGCGCTCATCGGGGGCGTTCATGCCACGGCGTTGCCTGAGATGGCGTTGAATGACGGCTTTGACATGGTTTGCAGAGGTGAAGGGGAAGAGGCGCTATTGGAATTGGTGACCAAGCTGGAGGCTGGCAAGGGCCCCGGCAACACCAGAAACATCTGGTTCAAGAAAGGCGGGAAGATCGTCAGGAACGGGCTTAGACCGCTGATCCAGGATTTGGATTCACTGCCCATGCCGGACAAGGACATGTTTTTCAGGTGCGGCGCCTTCACCGACACTCTTTACGTGATGACTGGAAGAGGCTGCCCGTTCAAGTGCACCTATTGCTTTAACCACTTCTACCAGAAAATTTATTGCGGCCTGGGAAACTACGTGAGAAGGAGGAGCGTTGAAAACGTCATCGAGGAGATAAAGCTTTCCCAAAAAAAGCACAATGTGCGGTTTGTTGAGTTCCTTGACGACACTTTCACTCTGGATCGGGGATGGGTCGAAAAGTTTTGCGCTGAATATGGCGAAAGCGTGGGCATTCCTTTCCGCATATTGACCCACCCGGCAACGGTAAACAAAAAGATTTTAACCCAGCTGAAGCTGGCCGGCTGCAGAGACATTGCCATCGGCGTCGAATCTGGAGACTCCAAGATAAGGAGGAAGGTTCTTGGGAGGGACACAACCAATGAGCAGATACTGAAAGCCGGCGCTTCTGTCAAGAATGCGGGCATCAATCTGCAGCTGTTTGTCATGTTCGGGGTCCCTGATGAAACGCCGGAGGATATGTGGAAGACGGTGGAGCTGGTTCGGAGAATCAGACCGAAGAAAGTGGGCGCCTCTGTTTTTTACCCGTTTCCGAATACCAAGCTCATGGAATATGCGCGTGAACGGGGGCTGATCAACGCAGCGGCTAGCAGCGAGAACGAAGCCGGAGGAACCGGATCCAACAATCAAGGATCTTATTACTATGAAAGCGTCATCAACCACCCACATAGAATGGATGCGGAGAACCTGAAGAATCTGGTTCCCATCAGCAACGCCTTTCCCTTCCTTCACCCACTGGTCAAACGGGTTTACAGAAAGGACCTGGGCAGAGCCGGTGAAGCGCTGGGCTTGGTATATGTGCCGTTCAGAAATCCCGACAGAGCGGCCAGGAAATTAGGCGAATATGTGAACATGTGGATTGCATCGAGAAGATGATATTTCTATGGGTTGCTTCCAACCTCTATTTCTATCGCCTTTCCGTATTCCAGCTTCTCGACGTGATGCGCGCTGACAACATCTCTTTCTATCGGCCTGTACTTTTCAGGTATGCAAAGCCGCTTCAACGGAACACGTAACGAAAGCCCGCGATCTTTCTTTGCCTTCCAGACCGCCGCATTGAGCTCGCGTATGTCTCCTGATTTCATGGCTACAGACTTCGTTTTTTCCGGTTCAGGGAAAGCTTCGTTGTGTATGTCCTTTCCGTGCATGTCAAAATAAAGGCGCTGCGTTATGAACGGCACCACAGGCGCCAGCATCTTCAGCGAAACGTCAAGGACGTGCTTCAGCGTCGAGACCGCGGCGGCCTGCTCCGCCGCCGTGAACTGCCCGTCCTCGTTGTATGCGCGCTGCTTTACCAGCTCTAAATAGTGGGAAGCGAAATCTTCCCATATGAAGTTCCTAAGCGTCGCGGTGGGGTTGTGGAAGTCGTACTTCTCGTAGCTTTTCCTTGCCGCTCTGGCAAGCTTCGACGTCTCTGAGCGTATCCACAGATCTGTGGCGTTGAACGCCGGCTTGGCGGCCGGCTCCTTGAACTGGGAAACGAAGCGGGCCACGTTCCAGAGCTTCGTAAGGAATTTAGACTCTCCTTCTATCTTCTCGAAAGAACAGCGGAAGTCCGTCTGCGTCAGGTTCCCTTCGAGTGCCGTCCATAGGCGGAACGGCTCTGCGCCGAACTTGTCAAGTATGGCCGAAGGCTCGATTATGTTGCCGAGGGATTTCGACATCTTCTTGCCGGCGGCGTCGAGTATATGGTAGTTTATCCAGACGTCGCGGAACGCGGCCTTGCCTGTGAGCAGGTAGCACTTTAGCAGCGTGTAATAGAGCCATGTCCTAATTATCTCCTTCCCCTGCGGCCGCAGGGTGCAGGGCATCGACTTTTTGAAGAAGTCGGGATGCCGCTCGTAGCCCAGCATGTAAAGCGGCGATATGGACGAGTCGAACCACGTGTCGAAGACGCGCTCCTCCCCGCGGAACTCCATGGAGCCGCATTTGCATTTGGTTTTGGGCTGTTCCTTCCATGGCTGGACGTACCTGCCTTTCTCGGCCAGCAGCGGCGTTCCGCATTTCTTGCAGTACCAGAGCGGCACTTCCGTAGCGTAGTAGCGCCGCCTTGATATGGGCCAGTCGATGCTGACAGCATCGATCCAATCCAGAAGGATGCGCCGGCTCTTGGGCGAAAAGAATTTCAGCTCCTTCGCTATCCTGTTCATGGCCGCCTTCCTGTCCGTCTGCAGCAGGTAGAACTCGCGCATGGATATGAACTCCACTTCGTCGCCGCTTCTCTCGCAGACTGGCGTCCTGTGCATCGTCTTTTTCTGCCGCACGAGCAATCCCTTTTCGCCGAGGCGCGCTAGCATCCGTTCCCTAGCATCTTTCGGCGCCAGTCCCTTCAGGAAGCCTGCGTTCTCGTTCATCAGCCCGTCGCTGCCTATGGCTATGGTCGGTTCCAGCTTCTGCTCGCGGAAGAAGCGTATGTCAGAGAGATCGCCCATGGAGCACATCATGACAAGCCCCGTGCCTTTTCCCATCTCCGCCAGCGGATGCGCCTTTATGGGAACGGACTTGCCGAATATGGGCGTGACTGTCGTCTTGCCTTCCAGATGGGTGTAACGCTTGTCGCTGGGGTTGTATATGACCATCGCGCACGTGCAGATCAGTTCAGGCCGTGTCGTCCCTATCACTATGTCTTCGTCGGTCTCCTTCACCTTGAATTTCACGTCATTGAACAGCGACTGGACGTTCCTGTACGCCACCTCAGCGTCGGCTATCGTGGTCCTGCACCCGGGGCAGTAGTTGTTTATGCGCTCCTGCTCCTTTATCAGGCCCTTCTTCCATAAATCGATGAACGTCGACTGCGTAAGCGCCCTGTATTCAGGCGAATCCGTCTGGTAGACATCGCCAAGGCGCGTCCCGGCTCTGTACGAATTGAATGATATGCCTAGGCGCATGAACGCCTCCATGGACACGGAACTGGACTCCTCCAGAATGGAGCGGCACATCTCAAGGAAGGCCTCGCGCGGGACGTCGTTCAGCTTCTTGCCGTATTTCTTTTCAGCCGCCATCTCTATCGGCAATCCATTCCGATCCAGTCCGAGCGGAAAGAGCACGTTCCAGCCGGCCATCCGCCTGTAGCGGGCGAACATGTCCATCATCACGTACGTCGCCGCCTGCCCCACGTGGACTGGCCGGTTCACGTAAGGCGGCGGCGTGTCGATGGAAAATGTGGGCTTCTTCGACGCCGTGTCGAAGGCGTACGTTCCGTTCGCCTGCCATTCTTCGTAGATGGGCTTCTCCATCGCCTTGTCCCAGCGCGTCTCGGTTATCCCGGTCATCCTTAAGATTTGCCGCAGCTCTTATAAAACTGCGCTGCTGTTGGGCTGTAAAGTCTTGGATGCCTGATGGGGGGAAGCGCGCGCATGACTTTGTGGCTCTTCTTACTGCAACGTTACGTCGCGTCCCCTCTCGTCCACTTTTATCGGGTACCTGCCTGTCGTGTGCTCGTATATTTCTGGAATGGCAAAACTTACGGCGGGCGGCGTGGCAGGGTCTATGATCAGAAGGATTGAAAAATTCCTCTCTCCCTCGTTGTTATAGCCAACTCCCCTGCAATAGGAGTCCAGTGGTTTGCCCGTTACATGATCCCTTCTGAAATCCTGCTTGACCCGCTCCATGGTTTCGTTCGTCATCCAAACCGTTTGAACGTTGGACGCAAACGATTTAAGCTTGTCGCCGTGTGCCTGCCGGGCTTGCAGTCTGTTGCGCTGCCGTGCGTTTGCAGAAGCCTGGCTTATATAGGTTGCCGGACAATTATTCAATATGCTGGACCTCGTTTTTCTCGGGACCGGAAGCGGCATACCGACCGCCAGGCGCAACCATGCCAGCATCTGGCTTCGCCACGAAGGCGAGTACATGCTCTGGGACTGCGGCGAAGGCACTCAGCGCCAGCTTATGGCCGGCAAGCTGGGCTATATGCGCATCGACCGCATCTTCATAACGCATTGGCACGCCGACCACTGGGCAGGCCTGCTGGGCCTTATGCAGACGATGAACCTGGAGCGCAGGAAGAAAGCGCTTCACATCTACGGCCCGGAGGCGGAGAGCTTCGTGGACAAGCTGCTCTGCTTGGACTACTGGGGACCAAGGTTCAGGTTGGTGCCCAAGAATGTCCCCTACGAAGGGGAGGACGCAACAATCGTGTACAGGTCGGGGGATTTCCACGTGGAGTCGATACCGGTCGAGCATTCCGTCCCTGCCGTGGCCTACGCCTTCAAGGAAGCTGACAAATGCAGCGTGGATATAGCCAAGGCAGAGGCGTTGTACGGGCTGCGCCAGAGCCCGCTTGTGGGCCAGCTGAAGGAGCGTGGCGAAGTCGTCTTCCGCGGCCAGAAGATACGCCTCGAGAACGTGGCAGAGGTTACGAAAGGCCTCCGCGTAGTGTATTCTGGCGACACGCGAGCGTGCAAGGCGCTGGAACGGCTGGCAAAAGGCGCTGACGTCCTCATCTGCGACGCCACGTTCGAGGAGGAAAAGGAGAGCCGCATGCACAGCGGGGCCAAAGAGGCCGCTTCGCTCGCGAAGCGGGCCGGAGCCGGGAGCCTCATCCTGACGCACTTCTCCAGGCGCTATCTCAACGTCAGACCGCTTGTTGACGAGGCGCGGAAGATTTTCCCTGCCACCGTGGCAGCCCATGACATGCTGCGGCTTTTGCTGAAGCCTGGCCAGCCGATGCCTGAAACCCTTAAATAAGCTGTCGGCCAAAAGCAATTATGGGACAGTACAGATACATAACGAAGAGGGTGCTGCAGAGCCGCGCCGGCGAAGACCGAGGCAGCATCATGGTTGCCGTGAAGGCTGACTCCGATGCTGCCGACGTCAAGTACGTGTGCCCAGAGTGCCAGGATGCCAGGCAGATTTCAGAGACGTGGAAAAGGCCGTTCTCCGTCAAGTGCGTGAAATGCGGTTTCAGGATGAGCCTTCCAAAACTCAAAGGCAAAAAGTGACGCTCCGGGAGAAGCATGCTGTCGGAAAGGACTCTCAGGGAGGTCAGACGGCTGAAGCCAAGGCGAATACTTCTGCAAATACCCGAGGGGCTCAAGCTGAAGGCCGTCGATGTAGCCAAGGAGCTGGAAGCTTCAGGGGCCGACGTTTTCGTCAGCTGCGATCCGTGCTTCGGAGCATGCGATTTGAAAGGAGACGAAGCCAAAAGACTGAAGTGCAATGTCCTCGTCCATGTGGGGCACTCCAGCCTTGGGGTGGCATCGCCTGTCCCTGTCATATACGACCATCTGCCCATGAAGGTTGACATCCGGGGGGCGCTGGAGCCGGGCATGCGCCTGCTGAAAGGGTTCCGCTCCATCGGGCTGGCTACAACGTTGCAGTATGCAGATGCGATGAAGGACGCGGAAACGCTCCTGAGGAAGCGCGGGTTCAAGACACGCGCAAACAGGCGCGGCCCTTTCGGTTCGCGCGGCCAGATACTAGGCTGCGAGCAGGGCGCTGCGCTGTCCATGGACGTGGACTGCTACCTTTTCATCGGCACCGGCCTTTTCCACCCGCTGGGCTTGGCCGCAAGGACGGAGAAACCTGTGTTCTTCCTTGACGTAGAACGCCGTTCCATCATAGATCTCCGTGGCGATGCCCGCAAGGAGAGGATAAAGCGTGGCCTGCGCATAGAGAAAGCCCGCTCCTGCCGCGCCTTTGCCGTCCTCGTCTCCACGAAGCCGGGCCAGGCCAGGCCTGACGAGGCCGTTGCCATCAAGAAGGCTCTGGAAAAGAAAGGCAAGTCGGCCGTGATACTGGCCATGGACAGGATAACGCCCGAGGCCATCATGGGCATCCGGGCGGAATGCCTTGTGAACACGGCCTGCCCGAGGCTGGCTGATGACTCCGCTTTGTTCGGTAGGCCTGTGCTCAATCCAGACGACGTGAAAGAGCTCTGAGCTGCTGATCAGCTTCTCTGGGATTTCATCTGCTCTAGTTCGCCTTCGCTAGCCTTCATTATGGCCTTGACCTCAGCCAGGCTTATCTCAGCGTCCTTGGCGAGCCGCGCCCGCACGACGCCGCTCACCTGCTGCTCTTCCAGAGTCCTGAGGTTGCCCTCTATCACATCGAGCCGCTCCAGCGCCTCTTTCTTGACCGCGCCGTGCTTCTTCAGCGCCTTCTCCCTCGCCCTGTCCCACTCCTTCCTTAGCTTGCGCACGCGCCTGTTCCAGCCGAAGAAACTGAACATTGTTTTATATTGCTCTCCGCGCCAATAAAAACAGGCGTTGCGGGGATTGCCGAGCGGTCAAAGGCGCTGGACTCAAGCGCGGCTTGAGTGTCTAGGCTTGCAGCCGATGAGATATCCAGTCCCTTAGTGCCTTCCAGTCCTTCTGGGGGCGGGGTATGGGTCCGGGGGTTCGAATCCGCGTGGGCCGCGTCCGCGGGCCCTGTGATGTGAAAATCCTCCTCCCCGCATCCGCATATTTAAAAGTATGCTGCACAAATATGGGGTTATGAAAATGAGGGAAAAGAGCCCGGTTGTGGAGGGATACATCGCCCGGTTTTCCGCGATGGGGCGTGAGCAGCCGTTCTGGAAGGCGCTGGCGAAGGATCTGAACAGCCCCAAGGCTTCACGCTGTGAGGTCAACCTGTCGCGCCTGGACCTGCACTGCAAGGCCAAAGAGGCTGTTGTCGTGCCCGGTGTCGTCCTGGCAAGCGGCAAGTTGACCAAACCCCTGACGGTCTATGCGCTCAAGTTCTCAAAGGCCGCCGAAGGCAAGATAAAAGAGGCGGGAGGGTCCTGCTTCGGGTTCGATGCGCTGGCCGGCAAGCAGCCCAACTCCCTAAGGATAATCGGTTGATATGGATGTCATCGACGCTTCCGGATGCGTGGCAGGGAGGCTGGCAAGCGTCGTGGCGAAGGAACTTTTGAAGGGCAAGTCCGTGGCTGTCGTGAACGCGGAGAAGGCCATCATCACGGGCGACAGGAAATTCGTCATGGATACCTTCCAGCAGAAGGTCCGCAGAGGCGACCCGTACCACGGGCCTTTCTTCCCCAAGGCGCCTGACAGGATGCTCAAACGCATCATACGCGGCATGGTGCCGTACAAGCGCGCGAAGGGCGCAGATGCCATGAAGAACCTCAAAGTCTATATTTCCGTCCCGGAGGCTCTGAAAGGCACAGAAGCCAGGAAAGCCCCCGGCACCGGCAACGTCCAGATGAGGAAGTGCCTGACGCTGGCTGAGATATCGAAAGGCGTGGGAGGGAGGCCATATGCCTGAAGCCGCGGCAAAGGAGCCCCAGGCCAAAAAGAAGTCCGTCCAGAAGAAGGACAGACCCTTCTTCACGGTGGGCAAGCGCAAGCGCGCCGTGGCCAAAGCCAGCTTCAAGAAAGGTTCCGGCGTCATCAGAATCAACAGCAAGCCGCTCGAGATTGCGCTGGACAGGATGAGCGTCATGCGCGTCACGGAAGCTATCGAGATGGCCGGCGACATCGCCAAAGCGTATGACATCGATATAATGGTCAAAGGCGGCGGCTGCTCCGGCCAGTCAGAAGCGTGCCGCGTGGCGCTGGCCAAGGGCTTCGCGGAGGTCGGCGGCGACGCGCTGAAGAAGGCATACATGGCCTTCGACAGGAACATGCTCGTCTACGACCCGAGAAGGATAGAGCCGAGCAAGCCTCCGAGGTCCAGCAAAGGCGCCAGGCGCCACAAGCAGAGGAGCAAGAGGTAAAGTATGGAATTCGCTAGGATCAAGCTGGCAGGGAAGGATTTGAGCAAGCTCGCGTCCATCTGCGACGAGATAAAGGAAATCGCGAAAAAAGCGGGCGTCAGCTACAGGGGACCGATACCGCTCCCCACGAAGAAACTCGTTGTGCGGACGCTGAAGACGCCTTGCGGCGACGGGACGGGCCACGGCAACGCCACGTGGGACAGGTGGGAGATGCGCATCCACCGCAGGGTCATGGACGTGGGCAGCAACGAGCGCGTCCTGAGGCAGATCGTGCGCATACAGATTCCAGAGGACATAAAGATTGACATCGAGTTCAAGGAGAAGTAATTTTAGTCGGAGGCGAATCCGGCATGGGAGACCAGCCAGTGAAAGGCCCCACGGTCGTTTGCAGTGGTTTCATCGAAAGGGGTGGAAAGTTCCTTCTCATCTTCTGCCCGGTCTTCAAAGTCTGGAGAGTTCCAGGAGGCAGAGCTGAATGGAACGAGAAGAGCCTTGTGGAGACTTTCATCCGTGAAATGAAGGAGGAGATCGGTCTTGGAATCAAGGACCCGAAATTTTTGGGATACGGCCAGGACCATCAGTTTAACGTCAGGGACGGCAGAGAAACTTCGCGCTTGCTCATGTTTTTCCATGCCAGGATAACAGAAGAGCCTAAGATAGACCCGGACGAGGCGGAAGAGTTCAAATGGGTGACATTTCAAGAGTTGAAAGTCCATGAGAACGTGGAAGGGGCTTTGAAGGATTTTTTCAGGATGAATCCAGAACTGAAGCTTTAGCCTTTCTGCACGTTCTGCGCTATCGCGTTCATCTGTTCCGACACGCGCTTCATCTCCTGCGCGACGGCGTTTAATGCATTCTGCAGTTCTGCCGTCCTTTTTTCAAGCATCGCGTCCGTCTCCTGGGCCGTCTTCTCCACCAGTATGTCCTGCGTTATGCCCACGAGCACGCCCTGCTCGCCGGGGGAGCCGCGCCCTTTTATGTAGCAGCCGTTGCCGATCGGTATGAGCAGCTCCCCTGAAGATATGTCTTTCAGCGACTTGACGCCGTCCTGTGTCGATTTGACTTCAAAAAATGCGCGCTCTATGACCGCCGCCTGCTGCGACAGCTCCTCAAGCCGCTGCTGGAGAAGCTGGTAGACGAAAGCGGCCTCCTGCAGTTTCTCCTGCTGGCCGGCCGGAGGCTCTGCATGTTCCATAGCTTAAGTTCTCACAGCAGCTTTAAATGCTTCGTGATCCTGTCGATGCGTTCGTCCGTGTCCGGTCCGATGCCCAGGCACGTGACCGTTCCGGGCTCCAGCTGCGTCAGCCCGGCGTCGCTCACAAGGAAGCATGGAAGCTTCGCAGCTTTTGTTTTCTTATGCAGTTCCAGAATTTCTTCGAGGCTCTGCGATTTCAGCACGACTTTCTTCGAGCCTTCGCGTTCCCACGCCTCTGACACGGCCTTCGCCGCTTTGGACGCAGAGAAAAGCGATGCGTGAGCGACCTGCGCGCTGAGCTTGCCGGGGCCCATCTTGAGGTCCCGTCTTACCACTATGACCTGCTTGTACATGCTGCACAACCTTAGAGGCCCTTTATGTCGGTGCTCAGCAGGACGTCCTGGGAAGACACGCACCTGTAGCACGGTGGATCGCAGTCCGTGGACTGTATCGTGATCTCCTCAAGCGTCCGCTCGACATTGCTGATGTTGTAGACCGTCACGCCTCCCGCCGACACATCTATCTTGTCATCCAGCTTCGTTATGCCGGCCGAGCTGTAGTATTTCAGCAGCGGCACAAATCTCAGGTTGACGTCGCCGTAATTGTAGAGCACTACCGTGAGGTTCTTGTCAACGGCGCTGTAGGCGCCGCCCTGCAGCAGCACGCGAGCGTTCTGGCACCTCTGGAACGACGTCCTTTGCCCGGTGGCATATTGGTTGACCCATCCGATCATTATTGCGCCCACGAGCAGCGTGAAAGATATGAGCATTATCGTCGCTATCAGAGGCGATACTCCTTTCATCTATCTCAACCCCCTTATGTCTGTATTCAGCAGAAGGTCCTGCGCTCCGAGGCATTTGTAGCACGGCGGGTCGCAGTCCGTGGACTGTATTGTCACCTGCTCCAGCGTCAGTTCTATGGAAGTGAGGTTGTGGGTGACTATGGAGCCGGCGGCCACGTATATCTTGTCTGTGAGCTTGGATGTGGAGCCTCCCTGGAGTATGATCGGGACGAACGTGAGGTCGACGTTACCGTAGTTGTTTACGACCAGGGTCAGGTTCTTGGACGTGGCGTCATAGGAGCCGCGCTGAAGGATCACGCGCGCATCTATGCAGCGCTGCACCTGGGCCCGCTGCGTCACTGTGAACTGGGAGACCCAGGCAGCTAGTATGCCGCCTACGACAAGCGTGAAGGCTATGAGCATTATCGTCGCCACTAACGGAGAGATGCCCTTTCGCATATGTTACACTTAATAATTGTCATGCCCCTCTTATAAACATCACACGCAGACCGGCGTGAGCGGCATCTGGCCTAAGTCTTCTGGGTTATGGTCGTCGTCTTGGCTGTCACAGATGTGCAGCCCTGGTTCGTGATCTTGACCGTGGACGCGGTGCTGCCGATCGTGCTGTAGCCCGTGTAGTCCGTTAGGTTGAGCGTCAGGTACGTCGCACGCTCGCGGTCCAGTTTGCTGGTCGACGTTATGCTCGGGCTCAGGGTTATGTTGGAGCTGTTGTAGGCCACGTCCAGGACGGTGGAGCCGTTGTCAATCATCACGCCGAACCCCCAGAGGTTCCTGCTGTTCTTGTTCGTCACCTTGAGTTTGAGCAGCTTTGACGTGGCGTTGTATTCAGTCGAGTCCACCTGGTATTCCGTGTCCAGCACGCATGAAGACAGCTCCTGCGATGTCTGCTCCATGACCCAGTTCCTGATCCATGTCGTGGCCAGGACGCCTACGGAAATGGCGACAACGATAAGAAGCACCGTTGCGATTATGGGGGAGATGCCCTTCATAGTTTTTATTTATTGTCGAGGCTTCTTATAAGCTTCTCTGCCGTGCCGGCTGGGCCGTTCCTGCGACGGCTGAAATACTATAAAGGCCGCACAATACTATAGTGATGCTCAGGAACATCATGTCCGAACGAGAGATTGAGCTACCTGTCGTGAAGCTCGGCAAGCTCCTCAAGATGGCCTCCGAACGCAAGGACATAATCTCGCTTGGCCCCGGAGAGCCGGATTACCTGCCGCCGTTGTGCGTCAAGAGCTGGCTCGAGAAAGAATCGTGGGCGTTCACCCATTACTCCCCGCCGGGGGGCAGGACTGACCTGAAGCGCGAGCTTGCGAAGAAGCTCCGTTCCAAAAACGGCATAGATGCCTGCCAGGAAGATGTGATGGTCACTACCGGCTCCACAGAAGGCATATTGTTGACGCTTCTCTGCACCGTTGACCCGGGGGAAGGTGTGCTTCTTACTGATCCCGCTTTCCTCGCCTACAAGCCCACAGTTGAAATCCTGAATGGGATGCCGCTTTGTGTGCCTTTGCGCATGTCGGAAGGCTTCGAACCGAACGTTGACGCCATGGAGGAAGCCTTGCTGCGGGAGAAGACCCGGGCAATCATCATAAACACGCCGTGCAATCCGACAGGCGTCGTCTACACAAGGAAGAGGTTGGAAGAGATTGCCGACTTCGCCGTGGAGAATGACCTTCTCGTCATCTCGGATGAGGCCTACGAGGATTTCACCTACGACGGCGCCAGGCACGTTTCGGCCGCATCGCTCAACGGCATGGAAGACCGCGTCATAAGCCTCTTCTCCTTCTCCAAGAGCTATGCGATGACAGGCTTCCGCGTGGGCTATGCCGTGGGCCCGCGGAAGATCATATCGGCCATGGAGAAGATCCACATGTACACGAGCCTCTGTGCCCCCAACATATCCCAGGGCGCCTGCCTGGCTGCCCTGAAAGGCAGGCAGGAGACCGGAAGCATGGTCAAGGAATACGACCGGCGCAGGCGGCTGCTCATGCACTGGCTGGACAGGCTCGGCTGGGAGTATGCAAGGCCGAGGGGCGCCTTCTACGTTTTCACGCGCGTGCCTAAGTCAGCTAAGAGCTCTGTGGCGTTCGCCGAGTGGCTGCTCAACAAGGCCAAAGTCGCGGTCGTTCCAGGCACGGACTTCGGCCAGCGCGGGGAGGGCTTCATCCGGCTGAGCTACGCCACAGCATACGAGAAGATAGACGAAGCCATGGCCAGGGTATGCAAGGCCATGCGGCGTGCTAGGTAGGTCTGTACTTGTACGTGTATTTCTCATCCTTCTTGAACTTCTTCAGCCCTTTCTGTATGGTCCTCTTGAGTTTCTGGCCCATTCCGGGGCCCTCAGGCTTCACGTAAGCCTTGTAGGCTGTGGAGTAGCCCTTGGGCGGGAGCAGCATGTAGATTATGACTGCCGCAGCTATGACAGCGGCTCCGGCTATGGCTATGATGAGCCACGTGCCCGGGGGTATGCCCAGTATGTTGGAAGCTATGCCTGCCACGCCCATCGATTCCAGCAGGGAAGTGACGCGCCTGAAAGTGGCATTCGCTTCGGTGAGCGAGCTTTCAGCCACCGCATAGTTGCCGCCGTCAATCGCGGCTTTGGCCGCGTTTATGAGGTCCTGCGTCTGGTTGAGCAGGAGCTCAACCTTGCTGGCGTTATCGGCCGACAGCCCGGCGAGCCGGAGCGTTGAGAGCCTGCTGAGCTCGTCTTTCAGCTGCGTTGCGTACGCCGCATACAACGAATCTATCTCCTTCTTCTTCCCTTCGGTGGCGAGGATGTCGAAATAGAACTCCTGGGCCGTGTTCACGGATGTCTTGTTGGCGCTGTAGGCCGTGTAGAAGCATTTCTTCTTGCCTATCGGTGCCGTGCCGCTGACGGTGAAGTTGATTGTGAAGTAGCAGTAGGCTCCGGACGTCAGCGGGCAGTCAGCCGGTGACACTGTAGCTGACAGACCGTCCGGCAGGGTGACGTTCAGTTTGGCCTTGACGCTCCTGTCGCCAGTGTCCTTCACCATTATCGTCGTTTTTGTGTAGCTTCCCAGGGCGGCGGAAAGGTTCGTGTGCTCCTTTATTTCCAGCTTGTCTACGTAAGCGATGCATTCGTGGTCCACTATGTGCTTTTCGGTGTCGCTGCACTGTATGAGCGTGCACGAACCCGAGATGCACCTGTAGTTCCACACGCAGTTCGCGCTCGTCGCGCAGGAGGATCCGCTCATCCCTGGGTTGGAAGAGCTTGCGGTCGACTCTATGTTGTTTACCTGGAGGCTGAGCGACGTGGCGTTGCTGAACGTCGCATAATCAGCTATGGTAACGGAGAGGCCGCCGCACGTTGTGGTTCCGGAGACGTTGCCTGCGACAATCTTCCACCTGTACCAGCACTGGCTGCCGTTGCCCGGTATCGAGGACGTGAAAGTGGCGCCGCTGGTGCTGGAAGAGCACCCCGAGTTCTGCGTCGTCACGGTGAGCGTGCAGTCAGATCCCTTGTTGAAGATTATGTGGGCGTTCGTGGCGTTGCGCATGCCGTAGTTGGTGACTGTGAAATTGGCATACATCGTGTTGCCTTCGCCCACCTCGCCCAGGCTGTCGCCGGCTTCGGATGTTATGCGCAGCCCCGTGTTGTTTATGAGCACGGAACTGTACGAACCCGAACCGGTCAGGTTCGCGCCGCCCGTGTTATAGAGCGCAGTCAGCGCGACCGTGTAGTTGCCTCCGATCATGTTGGACGGGAGTGTGGCGTTCACGCTGCAGACGCCGCCACCGCATGTTTCGACGCCGGCGTTGCCTATCGTCGTCGTGGAGTTGAAGTATGTCGTGACGTTCCTCTCAGTCAGCGTGGCAGAGGTGAAATTGCTGCTGCCCATCGTGCCGGTGTTGGAGATGACGGTCCCGTTCATCAGGCGGACCGCCACCGTGACGGTTATGTTAGGCGACGTCAGGTTCAGGACTTGACCTGGCGCCACGCCCGTGACGTTGACCTTGAGCGAGTTGGAGAGGTTTATCTCCAGCGTCATGTTGTGCGTTTCGTAAGGGTACGACGACGAGTTCGGCGCCGCGTTGGTCGTGTTGAAGAACACCCAGCCGCGGTAGATGTCCTGGGTGTTGGCCGTCTCTGTGGTGTTTATTGAGATGGCCAGCGTGACTGTCCCGTTGGCGCCGGTCCCCAACGGGCTGGTGGGGAAGGTCGCAGAAGTTATGTTCATGTACCTCGTCGCGTAGACTCCATTGATCAGGGAGCCGCTGGTCGATCCTGTGAAGGCAACGGCGTATGCGCCGGTGTTGTTGACAGGGATCGTGACCTGCAGAAGGTTGGCGCCGGTCCTGTTTATGCCTATGTTGTCCTCGAGCCTGTATGCGGAAGCGGAGAGGTTGCCGTTGACCAGGAGCGTGCCGGCGCTGACGTTGAAATGCAGCGGCACTGCGTATATCCATCCCGAGCCGTTGTAGTAGCGCAGCGCCCCTTTGTAGCTTCCGCCAGTGAGGTTCCACCTCGGCACGGTAACGTTGGCCGTCACGGCATACGATGCGTTGGCGTAACCGCTTGCGTTGAAGGTCGTGCTTTGCGTGAAGTTGGTGAAGATCCACTGGCTTGCGTTCATCCACACTTGGACCGTGACGTTGTATGAGCATAGGGTGCCGGTGCTCGTGGCGTTCGTGACTGAGATGTTCCAGAGGCCGTCATTGGATTCCGATATGGAACTCGTGTATGCCACAGTCTCCTCTGCCGTGACGTTGCTGCCTATGGCCTGCATGGACTTGTTGACGGAACTGGCCAGGAGCGCGCCGTTGGCGTCGCGCAGGTAGAGGTCCCAGTCTGTCATGTTCTTCCCGGTTTCGTTGTTCCATTCGATGCGGACCATGACCTTTTGCGCGAAAGCCGGCACGATGACGGAAAAGTCGCCGCTGGAGCTTGCGCTTTTCCATTCCTGGATCCTGTAAAGTTCAGCGCTCTGGTTCACGCCGGCGGCAGAGAGGTTGGCGAGGTTGGTCAGGCTGTACGTTGACGTGGACGATGTTTGATTGGCCCCAAGCACGCCGAAGTTCAGTGCTGACAGCGAAGAGTTCAGCGTGCTGTAGTGCACATATCCGCGATACGATGACGTCGCATTCCCTATCCTGATTTCCCACACGTCAGCCGTGGACGGTAGCTTGGCCCATTCGATGCTTTCATTGGCCGTGTCCAGGCTCAGCGATTTGTTCAGCAGCCTTCCCTGGCTGTCCAGCAGGAAAAGGTCGACGTCAGCCGTGAGCCCGGTGAGGTTTATCGTGACCGAGGTGACGTTGGCCGTGGCGTTGGTCCAGACGTAGTAAGAGTGGTACCCTGCGGAAGCCACGGTTCCCTTGAAGAACGCAGTCTTGTTCCCGTCAAGCGTGTTCGACTCGCTTATCGGGACGTTGAGCGTGGCCGTGACGCTGGTGTAGTCGCTGCTGTTCGTGAGGTTCCTGACAGAGAAGTTGCCGTAATATTTGCCTGGCGGGCAGTCCGGATGGACGCCGAGGGAAAACGTCGCATACTGGCTCGCGTTCATAGCCCGTGTGGTGTTCTCATAATCCCCCGTGCTGTTCCTCATGTAGAACTTCGTCCCCTGGCTGCCGGCTGCGCCGATGCATCTGATGGCGGCTTCGCTCGTCAATGCAGCGTACGTCCCAGTCAGGTAGTCTGACGCCGAGAAGTATGAAGAGGCTATGTTAGTGGAGCTGTTGTCAACATATAGGACGAGGCTGCTGTAGTTTGACGTGACGTTTACCGTCCCTGCGCTCCAGTTGAAAGAGACGTTTTCAGTGGCGTTGAACTGGCCGCTGGGCGCTATATAGACAGCGCTTATGCCGGTGGCAAGCATGAACAGCGCAACTGCCAGTGCGGCAGCAAGCCGATAGACGCGCATGGATTAAAAATGCCGCCCCGATTTAAAAACATGAGTAATGCGGCTGCGGCCCGCAGTTTGCTCGGGCGAAACGTCGGCGGGGCAGCTTAATAGCCGGGGGGGCACAATTAATAACCATGGTGGAGTGGCTCCAGGGCGCCCACGAATACATTCACGAGCTGGTCTTCGTATGCGCTGGGACTGCGCTTTTCGCAGCGAATTTCCTGTACCTGGCGAACCAGCTGCCCGGCATCGGTCCCGCCCTCAACATCCTCAGCCTCATAATAGCCGCCACTCCGTCAGGCCTATTATTATACTACAAATACAGGATACGCAAGGAGCTGGAGAGGCAGTTCCTCATCTTCATCGGCGACCTCACCGATTCCATAGACACCGGCATGACGCTTCCTAAGGCGTTGGAATACTGTGGCAAGCGCGACTACGGCGCGCTCAACCGGCATGTCAACGAACTGGCATCGCAGGTGAACTGGGGCATCCCTTTCAAGAAGGCGCTGCGCAACTTCAGTTCCACAGTCGGCATAAAGACCGTGAAGCGCGCCGTCGAGACGATCATCGAGGCATACAAGGTCGGCGGAAAGATTTCGGACACGCTCCGCGCCATAAGCGTCTCGCTCGTGACCATAGAAAAGATAAAGCGCGAGCGCACGGCGAGCGTCCGGGGGCAGATGATGACCACATACATGATCTTCTTCGTCTTCATCTTCATCCTTGTGGCGCTGCAGGTGTTCTTGATACCTGCGCTCACGCCGCCTGAGGAAGGCGCAAGCTACACGCTTGTCACGGACTCGCCGGGCCTGTCGGCTGAGCTGTTCAACCAGAGCTTCGTCTATTTCATAGTGATACAGGGGTTCTTCTCCGGCCTCGTGACGGGGAAAATGTCAGAAGGCAGCGTCTTCGCCGGCCTCAAGCACGCCATCATATTCATGATAATCGGCCTGAGCATCTTCTCTGTCACGTCCAGCATAAAGATAGACGTCTTCTCCCTGATGTAGTGCGCCGCTCACTTGGACGCCCTTTTCTTGATTGCTTCTCTCTCCAGGCGTTTTATGAGCATCTTCGCCGCAGCGGAGAGGTTCCAGTCATGCGCATCAGCGTGGAAGAATCTGCCGTCTGCGGCGAGCATGCCTTTCAATGCGTATTTCGTCTCGCCTCCGCCATGCGTGTACCGCCTAAGGTGCATGGTTATTTCCTCCACCGGCATTCTTTTGGAGAGCCGCGCCAGTTCCGTAGCGATCTCCTTCTCAACGCGTTCCCTTGCCGGGCGCTCGATGCATTCAAAAGCCGACAGGTTGACCACGGGCCATTTCGGGGCGGGCGGCCTTGCCATGTTTTCTATTGCGGCCTGTCCGCTTAAATCCATGCAGCTGGTCATCCGACGCCTGTCGAACGGCCGCAATAACGCTTAAAACAGCCCGCTACATGTAAAGGCTATGGGCATAGAAGAAGCGCTGGAGAAGAGCAAGATGCACGAATACGAAGCCGTGATATGGCGCGAGAAGTTCAGCGGCGACCCCTCGAAATGGACTGACGCCTGCCGCGAGGCGGCTCATGCGAGGCGGCAGCTGCTCGAGAAAGAGACTGGCAGAGGCCTCGAGGAAGCCGGAAGGTGCTACACGAACACGTGCAACGCTGAAAAGCTTACCACAGGCATAGAGCAGAAGATAGGTTCGGCCGCTGTCCCGTTGGGAGTGAGCAGCCCGCTCAAGGTCAATGGCGAATTCGCCAAAGGTGAGTTCTACATCCCGCTCGCCACGAACGAGGCCGCGCTCGTCGCCGGACTGAACCGCGGCCGCAAGGCCGTGAATGCTGCAGGCGGCGTCAGCGTCCGCGTCACGCGCGACATGATGACTCGGGCTCCGCTGGTCGAAGCCCCGTCCATAGACGAAGCCAGCTCCGTGGCCGACGAGATACGGTCGAAGGGCGCGCTGTTCGACCGCATGAAGAAAGCCGCAGAGAGCGAATCGAAGGTCACCCGCCTTCTGGAGATACAGCCGTTCCAGCTGGGGCGGCGCCTTCATCTGCGCTTCGTTTTCCAGACGGGCGACAGCATGGGCATGAACTCGGCCACTAAATATGCATCCGCAGGCGTGAAGGCCCTGCTCGACTCGCATCGCGGCCTGAAACTGCTGAGCCTGACGGGCAACATGTGCATGGACAAGAAGGCGGGCCACGTGAACGTCCTGCTTGGGCGCGGCAAGTCCGTCGAAGTAGAGGTGCTGGTCCCGAGCAACGTCCTGAAGGACGTCTTCGGCGTCGAGCCAGAAGCCGCAGCAAGGCTTTGCGTGGCCAAGAGCTACGAAGGCTCGGCGCTGGCCGGGACCGTCACTGGCTTCAACCTCAACGCTGCCAATGCCGTGGCTGCCGTCTTCATAGCCACTGGGCAGGATGCGGCGCAGATCGTCGAAAGCGCGACGTGCTTCACGCGCGCCCAGTCCATGGAGGGTGGCCTCCTGTTTGGCGTCACGCTCCCCTGCCTCGAAATAGCAACCGTTGGCGGAGGGACGGATTACGGGACAGCCAAGGAATGCCTTCGTCTGTTAGGATGCGACGGCCCGGGGAAGAATCCGGGCGACAACGCGAAGAAGCTGGCGGAGATCATCGCAGCCGCCGTGCTTTGCCAGGAACTGAATCTTCTGTGCGCGCTGTCGAACGGCCATGAGCTCGCCGATTCGCACATGAAGCTGGCGCGGGGCAAATCATAAGTGTTGTGTTTGGCTGACTGCCCTGTCAGAGCAGCTTTATCGCTTCTTCCAGCACACTAAAGAGCATGGCCTGCATCGACTGCGTGGACTTTTTGATATCAGCGAACTCCGGGTTCTCGCCGCAGCCTTCCGCGTAGTTGGCGCCGATGCATATGGTGGCCATCGGGATGCCCAGCTCCCTGGCGAGCATGGCCTCATAGGCGCCGGTCATGCCGATGACGTCACCAAGCGGCCCGTATTTCTTCCGTATCTCCTCCGCCGTCTCCAGCCGCGGCCCGTGCGAGTTGACGTAGACGGCGCCGACATGGAAGGCGGCGCCGCTCTTCGCCAGCGTTTTTTCCAGCGCGTTGTTTATGCGCTCGTCATATGGGCATCGCATGCTGACGTGCATGGCATTGCTGTTGAACCGTTCGAAGAACGTCATCTCCTTTCCGAAGTTCACGAAGTCCCTTAGCAGGATGAAGCTGCCTTTTCCCATCTTCGGGTTCATGATGCCGACGGAATTGACTGTTATCAGCGCGCTTGCGCCTTTCTCTTTCAGCGCCTTCATGATGGACTTGTAAGGGACGTTATGAGGTGGCAGGTCGTGGGCTGCGCCGTGCCTTGGAACGACGATGACGCTCTTATCGCCTGCATGGCCGTTGTAAATCTCGAAATGCGGTGCCTTCCCGTTGATCTTCTCGTCTTCAAATGCAGCTTCGCACTGCTCCGCAACAGAGCTTTTCAGCATCTTCTCCAGCCCGTAACCGCCTATCAGGGCTATCATACTACAGTTTGGGTGGAGGTTTTAAATCTTCCCTCGAATCATTAATCATGCTCGTCGGCGGAAAGCATTACAGAACCGTGTGGCTCGAAGGCGCAACCGTGAAGATGATAGAGCAGCGGATGCTGCCGCACAAATTTGAGATCGTCTCTTACAGGACGTGCGCAGAGGTCGCCGAGGCTATACGGAGCATGGTCGTCCGCGGCGCCGGCGCCATCGGGGCGGCGGCCGCATACGGAATGGCCTTGGGAGTCGCGGAAGCGAAGGACGAAAATGACATTAAAAGGGCGGCCGAGCTCATCAGAAGCACGCGCCCCACTGCGCGGGACTTGTTCTACGGCGTCGAATGCGTCCTCAACCGCAGCCTGGCACTGCCTGCAGAAAAGAGGCGCCAAGCTGCTTTCGCTGAAGCGCAGCGCGTCGCGGATGAGAACGCTGAAAACGGCCGCCTCATCGGGGAGCACGGAGAGAAGCTCATAAAGGACGGCATGCGCATCTCCACGCACTGCAACGCCGGCTGGTTGGCCTTCGTCGACTGGGGCAGCGCCCTGTCACCCGTCTACGCCGCCAAGAGATGGGGCCGTTCCATGTTCGTCTGGGTCGATGAGACAGGTCCAAGAAATCAGGGCGCGAACCTCACAGCATGGGAGCTGATGAACGAAGGCATCCCGTTCAAGATAATAGACGACAACGCGACAGGATTTCTGATGCAACGGGGTGAGGTGGACATAGCCATCGTCGGCGCTGACCGCATCGCAGCCAACGGCGACGTCGCCAACAAGATAGGCACATACGAGAACGCAGTCCTAGCGAAGGAGAACGGCGTCCCGTTCTACGTTGCCGCTCCCACGACGACCGTGGACTTGGGCTGCCCTTCGGGGAAGAGCATACCGATAGAAGAGCGCAGCCAGGACGAGGTGCTCTGCAAATGCGGCATGACGGAAGACGGAACGATGGCCCGCATCCGCACATCGCCGAAGGGCGCGCAGGCGCTGAACCTCGCGTTCGACGTGACGCCGGCGAAATACATAAAGGGAATAATCACGGAACAGGGGATAATGCGGCCGGCTGAGCTGAAAAAGCTTCTGGGTTGATTCACGCGGTGTCTTCAAGGGATAGGAATTTTTTCACTCTTTTCACTCCGGTGAGATACGCGGCAAATGTGTCATGCATGCTCTCGCCGACGCTCACGAAACCGTGGCTACGTATTATTGCGAAATCAGTTCCCATCTCGAGCGCCTTAAGCGTTGCATCAGAAGTCTGCCGTGTGCCGGCTTCTGGGATGATATCTGTGAAACCCACGCCGTCTATTGCCACGTCCTTGTGTGTTTCCAGGGTCTTTTCAAAGGCCGCTATCGCTTCGTCGTCGTGGCCGTGGAATATGGCGTTGACGCCGGGCATGGTCATGTATATGACAGCGTGCAGCAGGCTTTCGGAGGACGGCGTCCTGGCACCTTCGTATATTACGTGTGCCGTATTGCCCTTAAAATTCACGCTTCTGACCCTGGCGAAGTCCCGCGATGAAAGGTGGCGTTTGCTTTCAAGTTGCGATCCTGTGACGGTGAAAACGTTGCCTTCCTCCCTGCAACTGAGGTTGCCTTCAGAGCCGTGGTCGGGGTAGCTGAGCCTTCTGCGGACGTCTTCGGGGATTTCCGCATAGCTTTTTGAGAACCCCAGTCTTGCAAATTTGCTGCAGTAACCGATGAGATCCTTCATTCTGCCGTCGAGAGCCAGCGGGCGTGCATCGACGCACTCGGCTTCGAACTTTATGAGCGCATACCCTTCAGCCATGCCTTCCTCCAGCGTGATAGAATTTTAGATGCTAATTATAAATATACACAGATGACCATCACCACGTTCTTCCGCCCGAAGTCCGTCGCCATCATCGGCGCTTCGCGAAACCAGCAGAAGCCGGGCCATGTAATCTACAGGAACTTCCTCGAGAGCGGCTTCAAAGGCCCGGTCTACCCTGTCAACCCCAACGCCGAGGACATCATGGGGCACAGGTGCTATCCGAGCCTTGCGGACGTGCCGGGAAGCGTCGATCTCGCCGTGGTTGTCGTGCCGGCGTTGTCCGTGCCTGAAGTGATGGAGCAGTGCGGCAGGAAGCGCGTGAAAGGAGCTGTCATAATATCTGGCGGGTTCAGGGAAATTGGGAACCACGACCTGGAGGAGCACGTCGCAGCCATAGCCAAAAAACACGGCGTCCGCGTCATCGGGCCCAACTGCATCGGCCTGTTCGACCCCGCCTCTGGAGTGGACACGATCTTCAACCCCAGCTACAAGCTCACGCGGCCCAAGCCTGGGAGCGTCTCTTTCATATCCCAGTCCGGCGCCGTGATGTCAGCCGTTATGGACTGGATGGGCTCCAAAGGCTACCGCGCTGCGAAGTTCGCCTCGTACGGCAACGCATCTGACGTGAACGAGGCCGACCTCATGGAATGGTTCGGCGCAGACCCGGACACGAAAGTGATATGCGTCTACCTGGAAGGCGTGAAGGACGGACGCCGGTTCTTCGAGGCCGCTAAGGCGGTGTGCAAGAAGAAGCCTGTCATAGCGTTGAAGGCCGGCACGACCGAGGAGGGGGGTCAGTCCGTCTCGTCCCACACGGGAAGCCTCGCAGGCCAGTTCGAGGCCTACCATGCGGCTTTCAAGCAATCCGGCGTGACGGAGGCCAGCGACCTCGAGCAGCTATTCGATTATGCCCGGGCATTGTCGACGCAGCCGCTGCCAAAGGGACCGCGCGTCCAGGTGATAACGGACGGCGGCGGCTTCGGCGTCCTGGCCACGGATTTCATCGTTCGTTCTGGACTTCTCATGGCGAAGATGCGCGCCCCGACCATAAACACGCTCAAGAAAACGTTCCCTCCGTACGTCGTCGTAAGGAATCCTATCGATCTGACGGGCAACGCCACGCCGGAGATGTACGGCGAAGCCATCCGAGCCGCATTGGACGACGACGGCGTCGACATGCTGCTTGTAATCGCGCTTTTCCAGACGCCGCTCCTGACGCCGGAGGTGGTCGAGCTTATAGAAGAGGCGGCGGCAAAAAAGAAGAAGCCGCTCATAGTCGTGTCAGCCGGCGGCGACTACACGGAAATCCTGAAGAAGTCCATGGAAGAGAAGAACATACCCACGTTCTCGTCGTCACAGAGCGCAGTCGCCTCGCTCGCTGCGCTGTGGAACTACGCGCGCTGCAAGAGCGGTGTCCGCTGCCCGTCGCAATTCGGCACGTGCCTGAAGTAGCCCTTCGCAAGATTTTGCAATAATTAGTCTCAGCGACAAAGATTAACCATGCTTGCTGCCGGCAGGAATTTCATCGGGGGCCGCTGGGTCGCATCCGGCTCCAAGAGAACGTTCGCCAGCCTCAATCCTGCGACAGGGAAGCCGATAGGGCATTTCCAGCTGAGCACCGAGCATGACGTCGACCTGGCTGTGGATGCTGCGGAGAAAGCTTACGGAGCGTGGAGCAGCACGCCAGCGCCGAAGCGTGCGATGGCGCTGCTGAAGGCCGCCGGGATCCTCCGCAGCGAAAAAGAACGCATGGCGCGGCTCGTCACCGTGGAGATGGGCAAGGTCCTCAAAGAGGCCAGAGGCGACGTGCAAGAGGCGATAGACACGTTCGAATACTTCGCCGGCGAGGGGCGGAGGCTTCTGGGTTGCACAACACCGTCGGAGCTGAAGGATAAATTTGCCATGACCGTCCGCAGGCCCGTGGGCGTCTTCGGCCTCATCACACCGTGGAACTTCCCCGTAGCCATACCCGCATGGAAAGTCGCGCCGGCGCTGGTGTGCGGCAATGCTATAATCCTGAAGCCGGCCTCGGACACGCCGCTATGCGCCACTGAATTCGTCCGCGTCCTCGAAAGGGCGGGCGTCCCGCCCGGCGTCGTGAACATGGTGACCGGCCCGGCCGATCCTGTAGGCTCCAAGATCGTCAGGGACAAGCGCATCCGCGGCCTTTCCTTCACCGGCAGCAGGGAGACCGGAGAATGGATACTGCGCAACGCGGGGATAAAGAAAATGGGGATGGAGCTGGGCGGCAAGAACGGCATCATCGTCATGAATGACGCTGACCTGGGACTGGCCCTGGACGGCGTGATATGGGGCGCTTTCGGGACAACGGGCCAGCGGTGCACGGCGGCCAGCCGGGTGATACTGCACGAAAAGATAGCGGCGAAGTTCACGGCCATGCTCGTCGAGCGCACGAAGAAACTGAAGCTGGGCAACGGCCTGCTTGCAGGAACGGACGTGGGGCCGCTCATCAACAAGGCAGCAGTTGAGAAGACTAAGCGCTATGTAGACATAGGAATAGCTGAAGGCGCCAGGCTCCTGTGCGGCGGCAAGGCCCCGGTAGGCGCAGGATCATTCTTCCAGCCCACGGTCTTTGGCGATGCTGCCTCTGACATGCGCATCTGCCAGGAGGAGATCTTCGGCCCGGTCGTGTCTCTTATAACAGTCGGTAACTTCGATGAGGCTATAGGCGTGATGAACGGCATCGAGTACGGGCTTAGTTCATCAGTCTATACAAAGGACGTCAATTTGGCTTTCAGGGCCATCGAAAGAATAGAGGCGGGCATCACTTACATAAACGCTTCTACTATCGGCGCAGAAGTGCACCTGCCCTTTGGCGGCGTCAAGGGAACGGGAATAGGCACGCGCGAGGCTGGCATAGAAGGCATAAACGAGTTTTCCGAAACTAAGACTGTATACATAGACTACTCTGGGAAGCTGCAGAAAGCGCAGATTGATTGACATGAACGTGAACGCATCCGTCTTGCGGCCAATCTATAAGACACGGAAACCGGAAAGCCACAAGGGCGATTTCGGCTCCGTGCTCGTCATCGGCGGAAGTCGCATCTACTCAGGCAGCCCCGCGCTCGTTGCCATGGCTGCCATGCGGGCCGGCGCTGATCTCACATGCATAGCTGCCCCTGAAAGGGCGGCGGGCATCGCTGCGTCGTTCTCCCCCGACCTCATAACGTATCCGCTAAAGGGCGCGTGCCTCAGCGGACACCATCTCCGTGAGTTGCAGAAGCTGCTGGAGAAATACGATGCCGTTGCCATAGGCAACGGTCTCGGATTGGAACCGGCCACAAAGAAAGCCGTGGTCCAGTTCCTTGCGCGTCTTGGCAAGCCATGCGTCGTGGACGCTGACGCTATAAAGGCGCTTGATGGGAGGCCTTTGGGGGAGAACTTCGTGCTGACACCGCACGCGGTGGAGTTTTCCATCCTTACTGGCAAGCCTCCAGGGAACACGTTGAAAGGCAGGACCCAGCGTGTCAAAGCCGCGGCCGTGAAGCTCCGTTGCACCGTCCTGCTGAAAGGCCACGAAGACGTAATCTCGGATGGCGCCAGGACTGCATTGAACAAAACAGGGAACTCTTTCATGACCAAGGGAGGGACAGGCGACACGCTCGCAGGCATATGCGCTGCCCTACTGGCGCGCGGCGCCAGGCCATTCGAAGCCGCATGCGCTGCCGCATACATAAACGGCAAGGCCGGTGACATCGCAGCGGAGCGCTTCGGCGAAGGCCTCCTAGCGACGGACCTCCTGCAGTGCATACCGGAAGCGATACGGTCCTCGGTCAGGCACTGAGCCTTTTCCATTATCCTAAGATAGCCGAATATAAAGCCGCGGAACCAAAATATGCTATGGTCCTCTTCGAAGACACCGTGCACAAGGCCCTCGCGAGCAAGGTCAGGCGCGACATCCTTCTGAGCCTCGGCAGGAAGAGCAGGAACCTCACAGGGGTCGCCGAGGACGTCGGACGCAAGCCGCAGACCGTCGACTTCCACCTCAAGCTGCTGGAAAAGATAGGCATCGTGGAAGGCAGGACGGAGAAAGGCAGGAGGCTCTATGCCTTGAGGAACCGCGATGTGCTGGCCTATCTCAGGGAAAGGAAGCCCGTGCCCGCGTCCGCCAGGCCAAAGCCGCCAGAGGAAATCGTGGAAGAAGCGCTGAAAGGCGTCCTTACGAGGCTGGACAGGATCGAAAAGAAGCTCGATGCAATCAAGCTTACCAGACGCTGACATCCACTATGGTCAGGCAGATGTTGCCCGAGCATGCGCTTCCCGGGAGCTCTGTTACGCCGACCCTTTTTATGTAAGCGCGCCTCGATCCGGCCGGATCCTTCCCGCAGTTCACCAGCTCTGCCGGGCCTTCGCTGGGCCCGCGCAAAGCCGTCATGGTTATGTTGAAGTTCCTGTTCTCCCCCGTGTCGAAGTCGTAAAGCTTCTCCTTGAGCCCGAACAGACTCTTCAGCTCGCTGTAGCCTGTGCCGTCCGGTTTGGTGCAGAAGACGTTGAGCCAAGCCATCTTGGTGCTGTTGAGCACCGGCCACTCCGCCTCCACTCCGGGGACCATCGGTTCCCCGGGGTCTCCGACCCAGATTCCGGGGTTTTTCACGAGCACGTCGGATATCTGGAATGCCTTGCCCTGCAGGACCTCCGTGTAGGCGTCGGAGCTGTAGTTCCTTACGCTCTGGTTCAGGTAGCTGATGATGAAGAACATTATGCCGAAGAACATGAGCGCGGCTATGGTGAACTCGAAGACCATCTGCCCCTTGGCCATCGGTGAGCGTTTTTTATGCGCAGCGTGCATATTTAGATTATGCAGGACTTTCTAAAAAAGAGCCTTGCGCTGCTGCCGCTCGCGGTCATGCTTGTTTCAGGGTGCGCCATCCCGGGCACGGACATAAACATTGAAATTCCGGGGTTCGGCTCCAACACCGTATCGTATCCGAACGAGATGCTAGTCATAACCAGCCTGCAGGCCATTCCGGCAGAAGTGGCGCCGGGCCAGACCGTGACCGTCGTGGCCACGATACAGAACAAGGCCAGCGAGAAAAGAAAGCTGAGCGACGTGGTCATCGACCTGTACGACTACTGCCCCGGGCTTTTCGAGAGGTCCGACCCGAAGATGCCCTCCGGTGACATATACCAGGACCAGATGATCCAGGTCGTCTGGAAGCTCAAGGCCTCGGACAACGTGGCCGTCGAGTCGACGTGCCCGTCGGACGGCATGAAAGTCGCCGTGCGCTACCCGCAGACGACGGATTCCATAGCTACGATCGCATTCATAGACGAGATGGAGATGAACAGGCTCATACAGGAGAGCAACTTCGGACGGACGCAGTCTGCTGTGACCGTCGGCGAAGGCCCTGTCAAGCCCTTCCTGGAAGTCCGAGATGTGCAGCCCATACCGAGCAACTCCGGCACGACGAACATCATCTTCCGCATCGAGAACAAAGGACAGGGATTCGTCCAGCGCGTGGAAGGCGACGAGATGAACCCGACTGTGACGTGGGATTCCGTGAGCTCCTCGGACAGCCAGATGAAGAAAGACCTTGAAGCCTGCAGGAAGGAGCAGGAGAACAAGTTCGTTCTCATACGCGGCAGATCCGCCGAGATACCGTGCAACGTGACTGTGCCCGTGAAGGACAAGCCCGAGTACACGGAGACCATCACCACGTCCATCTCCTACGAATACGAGTTCAGGAAATCCGTGATCGTGAAGGTGAAGCCGAAGCGCTGACGCTGAGGGGCGTGCGAAGCGAATATAAATTAGGGCTGGCCAATAATTATCAAAGGATATCATGATTTCTCCGAACGCTCTGAAGCTGGCTCTGGTCCTGCCGCTGCTTGCGGTGCTTCTGATGTCAGGATGCGTGGGGCAGGGCGGCGTCACAGTGGGCGACGGCGTCAATATCAACGACTTCTCCGTCGACTTCTCCAGCATCGATTCTGGCGAGAAGGTGACGCTCTACCTCAAAGTCAGCAACTCAGGGACCACAGAGGCCGAGAACGTGAAGGTGGAGCTGGCCGGGATAGACCCGAGGGAGTGGCGAGGCAAGACGTCGGAAAGCCTTGGCAGCCTCCTCCCCGTGGACCCGCAGTCTAAGACGCCGGGCGAGACGCAGACACGCCTCTTCGAGCTCAATGCGCCGTCACTGGCGCGCGGCTTGCAGGTGACGTATGAGCCCATAGCCTATGTCAGCTACGATTACAAGGCAACGGCTGTGAAGGCTGTGACGCTCGTGGACATAGACGAGCTGCGCCGCATGGTGCAGCAGGGCAAGGGCCCGTCCGTCAAGTCAGTCAGCAGCACGGGCGGCCCGATAGCTGTGGAGATCCAGGCCGGCGAATTCGTGAAGACCGGCTCCTCGTCCGAGGCTTACAACCGCTTCCCGTTGTACATAACGCTCACCAACAACAAATGGGAAAGCGGCGGCACCGTCATCCCGAAGACCGGAGCCAGCGGGGACGACTACCCCGTGGACGTGACCATCGAGCTTCCGTCCAAGCTTTCCGCCAGCGACTGCAAGCTCCACGACACCATCAACCTATGGAAAGGCAAGAGCGCTGAGATAACCTGCGACATGAAGGTGACGCGCCCGCCCGACATGAGGGAGGACGTCCTGGTGACGGTGAACATGGGATACAGATTCCAGGTAGAGGCGTCAACCAGCATAACTGTGACAGGCACGAAGTAGCATGGACGCGCTTGTTCCGCTTTTCCTTTCCTCGTTCTGCCTGCTGTTCTCAGCGGCGCTCATACTTTTCGTTCTTTTCCGGAAGCCGGAGGGCGCTGTGAAGCCGTGGCACCTTCTCGCATGGGCGGCGGCCTTCCTCGGCGCCGGCTTCGGCCTCGTGGAGTATGCCCTGTGGGTCTCGGGCGAGAACCTCTTTACCATAGCCTTCGCTCCCAACGTTCCGCTGCTGTCGTTCTTCACAGTATGGTTCGCCTTCCTGGCATGGCTTCTGGAGCGGCATGGGAAACGGAAGGTGTGGGTGTCGCTCCTGGCGGCTCTCGTTGCGCTCGTCGCCCTGGCTCTCTCGTGCATGGACTGCCTGAGGGTTTGAAGGTTTTATTCCCGCCCGCAGATATATCAAGCATGCGCTCACCCTTGCTTCTGCTCCTCGCTGTAGCCCTATTATCCGGATGCGTGGCTCAAGAGTCGGCATTCGTGGGGTCGGGCCTTGTCATAGAGGAGTTTTCGACTGACTTCCCCTCCATATACCCTGGAGAGGAAGTCCACCTTAATCTGAAGCTTGCCAACCGGGGCGCTGCGGATGCTAAGATAACCGAGATGGAACTGACTGGATTGGACTTGAAGAGCTGGAAGGAGAAGTCCAATACGTGCCGCGAGCTCTACCGGGCTCCGATCCCTGCCGGCGGTTCGGCCAACTGCGCCATCGCCCTGGTTTCGCCTGACACGGGCAACCTTGAGATTTCGTACAGCCCGAAAATCCATGTCACCTACAGCTACAGGTCCAACTCCGTAGCCTTGGTCACTGTAGGGACAGTCGATGAGCTGCGGAGGATAACGTTGCGAGGCGGCGCCCTTCCATACGAGGCCCGCTCCTCTGCCGGTCCGGTGGCCATAGACATAAAGGCCTCCAGCCCTGTAAAGGCCTCCGGCACATCCGTTGAATTCCCGGTGAGGTTCACAGTCACCAACGGGGGCGGCACAGCCTGCTCCGGGGCTTGCGGTCCGGCGACATGGAACAAGATAAGGGTTTCGCTCGAAACGTCGTTCAAGGTTGCGGACTGCCCGTCGCAGATAGAGCTGGTGCTTTACCGAGGGCAGTCCAACGCATTCGTCTGCAACTTGAAGGCGTCGGCGCCTGATGCGGGCGCCGGCCTCGTTCAAAAAAGCATCGAAGCCCGTTCCGATTACGGATACATAATACAGGCCGAGACCGTGGTTGCCGTCAGGAAGCGCGCCATCTGATGGCCGGGCTCAGAAATCCCCGAGCCTCGACTGGCCTTTCCTCTGCTGCTGCGGCTCTGCTTCTTCCCTGCTTTCGAAAATCGGCTTCCCGTAGACGCCATCGTAGCCCGGTTCAATCCGCACCTTGCCTTCCCTGCTTTTGGCTATGAGTTCCGCTATCTTTCTGTGCGTGTGCTTGGCTATGTCTTCCGGCCGTGCATCGAGCAGCACCTTCAGCTCCGAGCCGAAAGCCTTGGTCAGCTTTTCGTGCTCTTCACGCACCTTCTTGGAGGCCGGCTGGTCTATGCCCAGCCCGAAAGCGAGCAGTTCCGATAGCGGCAGCACCGAGATGAACGGCGTGGCGCCGTCGGGCCTGAACCCTTCGGGCCTGTCGGCCAGCTCCTCGACCCGGTTCAGCACTCCGATTGTGAGCGGACGCCCGCATTTGGGGCAGTAGCCTCCGTGCTTCTTCGTTTCCTTGGGATCCAGGGAAACGCCGCAAGAGCGGTGGCCGTCGAAGTGATACTTGCCATATTCCGGATTGACTTCAAGCGTCAGCGCGAACTCCTTGGCCTCCTTGTCGCGCAGGGCCTTCAGGATGCCGCCATAGGTGAGTTTGCCCAGGTCAAATGCCGTCGCCTCCCGCCCCATCCTCCACGGCCAGTAAGAATGGGAGTCGGAGAAGCTGACGAGCCTGTACCTGTCGAGCTTCGAGACGCGCCAGTTCATGGCCGGGTCGGAAGACATGCCCGTCTCAAGCGCGTGTATATGCTTCGACCTGTCACCAAAGCACTCTTCCACGGAATCGAAGCCGCTGTTGGAGCCGAGCAGCGAGAACCATGGGGTCCATATGTGGGCCGGTATGACCTCTATGTCCGGGCTCACGCTGCGCACGATGTCCATGAGCTCGACGCAGCTGAAGCCGAATATCGGCCTGCCGTCGTAATCCAGCCGCCCGTACCGGAGCAGCCGTTCGTTTATCTGGTCGACGACCTCGAAGGACGGCGCAAGCATTATGCTGTGGACTCTCCTCCCGCGGCCGTCCTGCGTGTATATGTTGGAGATTTCGCTCGTGAGAAGGAACGGGAATCCCGTCTTCGTCCGAAAGGCGCCAGTTCCATCCGCCGCCAGCTCCGCCTTCAGCTCCTTCAGCCAGAGCGGGTGGGTGAAGTCGCCGGTGCCGAGCAGGCCGAGGCCCTTGAGCTTCGCGAAGCTTTCCAGTTTGCTTATGTTGATGGAATTGCTGCAGGCTCTGGAGAAGCGGCTGTGTATGTGCAAGTCCGCATAATATCTCATGGTTGAAGAATTGACTCTGTGGTTTTAAAATAGGCCTGCGCTCAGAAGAGCCGGTTTTTCTTGGCCTTCGCTTCCCTTAGCAGGCGTTCGTTCGCTTCGACGTGCTTTTTGACAGCGGCCATGGCCGCGGGGGAGTTCCCCACGCCCGAGGTGTTGCCGACGCCGACGATCAGCACCGTTCCGTCCGCGTTTTCAAGCGATCTCCCTATGCTTTCCACGGCCTTGGGCACAGCGTCGTATATGCTCTTGCGCATCAGCATTATGGCCTCTTCCTGGCTCATCTTCACGACGATGCTGTCCAACGGTATCCCTGCCTTCACTGCCATGTCTTCGATGTGGTACTTCTCCACGCCTATGCCGCCGATGGCGATCCCGACGCCTTCTGCGATGCTGCCGGTCTTCTCGCCTTCAAGCTTTGCCGCAGCATCTATCGTGATGATCTTCGATACCTTCTCCTTCGCCATCACCTTTTGCGTGGCAACGTCAAGCCTGCCCAGCCGTCCGCCGGGGCCCATGGCCTTTATGAGTATGACATTCCGTCCGTTCATTTTCTTCCTTGTCATCACCGTCTCCTCCGCTATTTCGCTCATCTTCCCCGCCCCTGCCAGGCTTGCCACGACAAGCGGTCCCAGTCCGTCGCCCACGGGCTCGCCTTTGGCAAGGTTTTGCGTCCCTTTGTAGATGGCCTTGGCCATCTTCTCTATCATGGGCAGCTGCATCTGCAGCACCATCGCTATCTGCAGGTTCTTGGTTTTGCGCACGAGCTCCACGTAATGCCTGACTATCTTGGATATCTGGTGCACGCTCATGCCACCAGCCAAGCCCATCTCCAGATTTGCCTGAGACTCCGCGTCCATTCCGGGAGCGACCTGGCCGACGAAGTAGCGGAAACGCTTCCTCTCCTGCTGCACGATGTGGTCGAGCTTGCCCACGATGCCATACGGGTCCAGTGATGTCGGCGATATGACAAAGAACTCAAAGAAGCGTTCAACGGACTCGGCCATGCGCTTCTCCGGCCGTTTCTTTCCGGCGATCCTGCCTATGATGAATTTTTTCGTTTTCGCTGACATCTCTTCCAGTTCCACCGCAGTGCTTTCCAGCTTGTAAAGCATCTGGGAGATCATCAGCCTCGGGTAGAACCAGAAGAACGCCATCATCATGCCGAACCAGAGTATGTTCATCAGCCAGCTGCTGTCCCCCAGCGCCTGCATCAAGTCCATGATGCGCCTAATTTGTCGTGCCCTAATAAATACGTTCTTTGCCGCAAGAGGCGGGGTCGTTGCGTTTTATGGGGATGCTAAAATTCGTATATATAGGGGCTTTGGAATATTCTAAATATGCGGGCAGGACGCCTTTTCTCGCCGGCGCCCAGGGAGGTCGGCGAAAAGAGCCTGCGGGTCCTGGAGGCCATACGCCATAGCTGGCCGACCAACCCATATGAGATCGCCAAGCGTATGGACAGGGGCGGGGACAGCAAGCACGTTTCCGCACGGCTTCTCTACCATTTCCGTCGTCTGAACGACCGCGGCTTCATAATGATGAAGAAGGTCGGCAACACGTTCATCGTCTGGCCTTCTGACATAGAGAGGCTGCGCGTCATCCATGAGCTGGTGAGAGAGTGATTGCGGATTACATCCGCTCCATGCGGCCGGAGACGTGGCCGCTGGGCGCGCTGCCGGCGCTGTTCTCGGGACTCATGGCATCCGGGTTCGACGTCTCCATAGCTGGGCTCGCGCTCCTTGTCCAGCCCGTGCTAATCCTTTGCGTTTTGGTGCTCGGCGCAACCAACATGTTCAACGAAGTCTATGACGTGGAGCAGGACAGGGTGAACAAACCGCACCGGCCCATAGTCAGCGGCCGTCTATCGCCACGGTCAGCCAAAGCCGCGTCGCTGGTTCTGTTTGTCGTAGCCGTGCTGTGGGCGCTCTCGCTGGGTTTCATGCTTTTCACAGTCTCCGTGACTCTTGTATGCCTTGGGGTTGCGTATTCCGTGCCCGAGATGAGGCTCAAAGACAACGCCGCAACAGCCATGCTCACTCTGGGCATGGGGTACGGCGTCATAATGCCGCTTGCTCCTTGGCTCATCATAAGCGGCGCCCATGCAGCAACAGGTTCGCTGATAGCCCTGATGAGCTTCCTTTGGTTCGCCGGAACCACGAACTTCAAGGATTTCAAGGACCTTCCGGGAGACGTGAAGTCGGACGTGCGGACGCTCGTGGCCATGCGCGGCGAGATGTTCACGATGAAGCTCATGGCCGCCGTGATGGTCGTGGCTCCGGCCTGCCTGCTCGTGGCCTACGTCGCCGCAGGCCTTCTGCCGGCATCGGCGCTTCTGGCGCTTGCGGCTCTGCTGCTGACGCTGTGGGTGATAGCGGATCTCTATCGTAACTACTCGCCAAAGCGCGCCTTCCGTGGATACAAGATCACCTACCTGCTTTACCCGCTTTTCTTCCTTCTCCTTGCGGTGGGGTTTTTAGGCGGACGGTGAATAATTGATTGAGGGAAATGTTCGACTTCTTCAAAAAACTGCTGATGTCGAGGCAGATGACGTTTGAGCGCGGCCAGATAAGGGTCGGCGGCGACATAGGCATCATGATAAGCGGGGCCGCCTTGGTCCATATGACAGACACGCTGGTCAACGAGATGGGCAGGGAGGGTGAGAGGCAGATGTATCTCTCTGCCAAGGTGGGCGGCGAATCGCTTGGGCGATCGTTCAAGAAGCTTTACAACGTGAGCGGCGTCAAGCTAGCCGACCTGCTAAGGAGGCTGGCTGAGATGGGCGGCTGGGGCGAGATAGAGTTCATCAACGTCGACCCGGAAGGGAAGAGCGTCATATGCAAAGTCAGCAACTCGCCTTTCCCTATACTGACCAAAAACAAGGCCAGGAAAGCGTGCCACATGACACGGGGCCTGCTCACCGGCGGGATTGCCGTATGCTTCGGCGTGCCAGTTGAAGGCGTGGAAACGAAATGCGTGAATGAGGGCGCTCCCAATTGCGAATTCCACATAAAGCCAGTCGCCAAGTTCGACCGCACCAAGCCCTTCTTCAAGCAGCAGCTCTTCTGGGTGAAGTAGTCAGTCCAGCGACATTATCCTGAATGGTTTCGCGCTTTTCAGCTCCTTCAGCGCGTGGACGACGAACGGGCTGTTCGTCGATTTTAGCAGCTCGGAGCGGCTTATGAACCGCGCGTCGGCTATCTCGTCCGCAGCCGGCTTCGGCTCGCCGCGCGCTTCGCACAGGTAGATGAAAGCGGTGAACCACATCTCGCTGCCCGGAAAGGCCTTGCTCAACGCAAGCGCCGGTTTTTTAGATGTCACGCGCATCCCCGTCTCTTCAAGGACTTCCCTGTCGACAGCCCTGTCCAGCGGCTCCGCATAGGAGACGACGCCGCCGGGCAGCTTCCAATGCATTTCGCCCCACCCGCGGTTTGGCTTCACTGCCAGGATTTTGCCGCCGCGCTCTATTATGGCGTCCACGGCCAGCATCGGCTTCGCCTTCCACAGGCTCCGCCTGACAAGCGGGTCAACATTGTCCATCATGATGACGTCATCGGTCGCAGGCCATTCGTTTGGAAACGGTATCAGAGGTTCGCAGTTGATGACAGTGGCGTCGGAGAAGGGCATCGTTTTCCTTACACGGAACTTGAACGGCATCTCCCCCATGTCCGTGGGGAAGCAAAGCCTTCCTTCCCGTTCGACTAAAAAAACGCGCCCATCCTTCTCGATGTAATAATGGGCGGCCATAGCTTTTTTTGTGGAGCCCGCTTAAACGCTTTCGTCCAGCTTCCATTTGAGGCCGTAGTGTATGATTCCGTCCTTGCCGTCCTCGGAGATCTTGCGGAAGACTGCCCCGACTCTCTTTCCCGTGGCTATCTTATCCGGCGCGTCGACGACGAGCCCGGATATCAGCGGCCCCTCGTCCAGCTTTATGATGGCGATGCTGTATGGTGCCATGCTCTCAAAGCCTTCCGGCGGCGCCCGTATCACGGTGTGCGTTGCCACCATCCCCGACGGCGTGAACTTGTGCTGCTTCGTGAATCCTTTGCTCCTGCATTTGGGGCACACGCTCCTCGGCGGGAAATACAGGGACTTGCATGTTATGCATTGCGTGCCGACCAGCGTGTATTTGGCTTTCTGAAGCCTCCAATAAAGCGGGACTGAAGATCTGTGCGTCATTAGTCGCTCCTCAATATGTGAACCAAAGCTGTCGCCCCGGAGCCGCCCACGTTGTGCGCCAGTCCGATCTTGGCGCCCTTGACCTGGTTGGGCGCCTCGCCGCGGAGCTGCCTTGTTATCTCTATTATCTGCTTTATGCCCGTGGCGCCGACAGGGTGCCCGACCTTCAGCCCGCCATCGGTGTTCGTTGGTATCGATCCGCCCATGCTCGTGTCCTTGTTTATGAGCAGCTGCTTTCCTTTGCCCCGCTTCGCGAAGCCCAAGTCCTCATACGCTATGATTTCAGCTATGCTGAAGCAGTCGTGGACTTCGGCCACATCGATGTCCTCTGGCTTCATTCCCGACTGCGAATAAGCCATCTGCGCGGCCTTCTCAGATGCCCCGAGCCTGCAAAGGTCGTCCCTGTCATGCAACGCAAGCGTGTCGCTGGCCTGGCCGCTGCCTGCCACCCATACCGGCCTGTCCACCCGTCTCGCTATGTCCTCGGTTGCCAGGATTATGGCCGCTGCGCCATCCGTTATGGGTGAGCAGTCAAGGAGCCTGAGAGGGTCGGCGACAAGCGGAGAGCGGGACACGTCCTGCACGGAGACCGGGAAACGGAACTGGGCGTATGGGTTCTTGATGCCATGGGTATGGTTCTTCACCGGGACAAGAGAAAGCTCGTCCCGCTGCAGACCGTACCGCTCCATGTATGCCCGCGCCATGAGCGCATACAGGCCCGGGAATGTGAGGCCGATGCTCGACTCCCATTCCTGGTCGCCGGCACCCATGAGCGTCCCGACGCTGCCCGTGGCGCCCAGGTCCGTCATCTTTTCCGAGCCTCCGACCATGACTATCTTGTGATGGCCTGACAGGATGGAGAGGTAGGCCTTGCGGAAGGCCAGCCCGCCGGACGCGCACGCCGCCTCGCATCGCGTCGCTGGTATGGGCGTCATCCCTGCATGGTCAACCGCCAGCGCGCCCAAGTGCTCCTGGCCGACGAAGCGGCCGGCCGACATGTTGCCTATGAAAAGGCCGTCGACGTCCGTCGCCGTGAGCCCGGCGCTCTTCAGCGCCATGGCGCCGGCTTCCGTGGACAGGTCCCTCAGCGACTTGGACCAATGCTCGCCCATCTTCGTCTGGCCTACGCCTATCACAGCGACTCTCATGTCGCAACCCCCTTCAGCATGTTCATGTGCTTCACATAGGTGCCGTAGTCTATGTACTCCTTGCGGTTGATGTAGTCGTCGGTCATGGGCGCCCGGCTACGTATTTCGACGAGCCGCCCGTTGACCTTTATCGAGAACGCGTCGCTCCCGGCTCCGGAACCGTATGATGCAAGAAGGATGCGCTCGCCGGGCTTTGCGATGTCAAGCGCCCTGCACAACCCCACCAGGCTGCTGCCAGAATAGGAATTGCCCACTTTGCGGACGACGAGGCTGTCCTCCAGTTTTGCGGCCGGTATCCCCATCTCCTTGGCCATGGCCGTCGGGAACTTGCCGTTGGGCATGTGGAAGACAACACGGTCAAAGTCGCCCAGGGTCAGGCCGAGTTTCTGCAGCAGCCCTGCAACGGCCTCGCGCACATGCGTGAAGTATGCGGGCTTCCCTGTGAAGCGGGCGCCGTGCCTGGGGAAGTCCTCCCCGTGGCGCCTCCAGAAATCCGTCGTGTCCGTGACGTAAGAGAAATGCCCTTCGATGTGCGCAGCCACGTCTTTCCTTCCTATGATGAATGCCGCTCCGCCGGCGGCTGCGGTGAATTCCAGCGCGTCGCCGGGCCTTGCCTGTGATGTGTCTGCGCCTATGGCCAGCCCGTAGTCTATGTAGCCTGCCTTGACGAGCCCCATGCAGAGCACCATGTTGCTGCTGCCAGCCCTGCAGGCAAACTCCGTGTCCAATGCGCTGATGGCCGGCCCGGCGCCTATGGCTTCTGCCACCACGGTCGCTGACGGTTTGACAACGTAGGGGTGGCTTTCGCTTCCGACGTAGACGGCACCCAGGCTTTGCGGAGATATGCCTGCTCTGGCCAATGCGTTCTTGCTGGCTTCCACGCTTATCGTTATCGTGTCCTCGTCCCGGTCAGGGACGCTTTTTTCCTCTACGCCTAAGCTCGCCTTCACATCATCCGGGTTCTGGCCCCACACCCGCGCTATCTCTTCGACCTTTATACGGAACTTGGGTATGTAGCACCCATATCCGACAATTCCTACTCCATCTGGCATGTATATCACACAGCAACAGCCCGTTGAATACTCTGCAGTAACGTGGCTTATTTGACTTTAGAACCGCAAAGCCTTTTAAAGGTTAGACCTGGGGTTCGACAGATGCCATACATCGCGCAGGACGCCGGTATTGCATGCCCGGGGGTGAAAGTATTAAAGCTTAAGCGGCAAGATAGCATACAGGTGTAATATGGCCAAAGGCTATGCTCACGAGCGACCGAAGAAGGAGCCGCGCCTCTCGTCCAAGACGGCCATATCCTTGTTCATCGGCTTCATCATGATAGTCTCAACGGCCGGCTTTGCCGTGATGCAGTCGGCGGGCACGAACCAGCCGGCGCCAAGCAACCCGCTGGACGAAACGTTCCAAATAAACAGGACGCTGACCCCGGCCGAGAAAGTCTATATCCTTCGGACTGGGCGCATGATACTGGAGAACATCTACAATGAAAGCGGCGACGAGCTGCCGCAACTGGCGGATTTCGCCTCGAAGCACGCAACGTACGTCTTCGTTGAACAGTCCATGGTCAACGCTTCGGAAGAAGGAAGCCCGGAGCCTGGGCTCAGGGCCATAGGCAGCGGCGGCAGCATACGCGACCTTGACGCAACAAACGTCACCGAAGATGCGCTCGCCGACCTCATCTGTGATTTCGGCATCGCACGGCCCGTGGAATGCACGCTGAGAGGCATGTGAGCGTCAGAAGACTTTTATCTTCATCAGCGCGGACAGTTGGGCCTTGCCCTGCGCGAAGTCCTTCCGTCCGCCCCCTGCGCCGCCGGCCTTCTTGCACAGCTCCTGTATTAGCGTCGCCATGTCTTCCTGCCTGCTCATGCCGATTATGTCACCGCTCTCGTTGGCCAGGACGACCGTGTGGACCATTCCCGTCTCGAGCAGCGACTTGGACGTGCTTATGAGCTCGTCACGCGTTCCGGGTATTATTTCGAACAGCCGGCCCTGCTTCGCTTTCGCCAGCAGCCTCAGCGCCTCGCTCTTGGAGGCGCGCACAGAGAGCGACTCCATGCATTTGCGCTGGTCTTTCCAGAGCCAGAAAACGTGCTCTGCGATCTCTTCCAGGCTGTGCCTCTCTTCTATCGCTGCGATCGTGGATTTGGCCACGCCCGCCCTTTTCTCCAGCACGTCCAGTTGCTTCCGGTCCTCGTTTATCTGCTTGGCGAAGCGTGCCAGCGTTTCTGGAAGTTTGTCCGGAGCCACCTCGAACACCTTTGCCGCTTTCACGATTTCGCTCCTCGAGAACGCGGCGTCATCCATGCGCTTCCTAAGTTCAGGTGTCACCTTTATGAATGGCAGCGTGTCCACGTAGTCCAGAAGCGCGTTGATGAGCCTCTTGTGGCCCTGCAAATGCATTTCCGCCGCCTTTCCGGCCTTGAGCGTTATCCTTGCCACGCCGTCCTGTATCCTCTCAACGCCTGTTATGATGATGATGCCCAGCTCCCCCGTCCGTTCCGCGTGTATTCCCGAGCACGCCTCGACGTCGACGCCCGGGATCTCTATCACCCTGATCCTGCTTTCCGGTATGACCCCACCCTGATAGATGCGCAGCCCGAACCTCGCTTCCGCCTCCGGCCGTTCGTAGAATGCCTTCTCCAGCTTCACGTCCCTCTTTATGACGCTGTTCGCCATGCTTTCCATCTCCGATGCCTCCCCGTCCGTTATGTTCTTGAAGTGCGTTATGTCAAGCGTGGCTTTCTCTGTAGTTTTGCTGGCGCCCGCCTGCCAGACGTGGTCGCCCAGAACTTTCCGCGCCGACCCGTTGATTATATGTATGGCCGTGTGATGGGCCGTCAGCCGCCTGCGCCGTTCCATGTTCACAGCTCCTGCCACGCTCGTCCCTTTCTTGAATGCGCCTTTCACGTGGTGTATTATCACGCCGCCGACCTTGGACACGGCCGTCACGCGCTTTCCGTTAAGCGTCCCGGTGTCGCAGTCCTGGCCGCCGACCTCAGGGAAGAACAACGTCCGGTCCAACGCGATCTGCCCGGGCTTGGTCCAGACCACCTTTGCCGTGAAATTCCCCTCCGCTGGTTTTTCGTAGAAGAGCGGGCGCGTCGGGGCCACGTCCATCGTTTCAGCTTCCTGCTTGGCTTCCCTTGATTCGTGCTTGCGCGTGAGGCTCGCGTAGATGCCCTCTGGAACGTCGACGCCGGCGGACTCCCTGACCATGTCCGGCGTTATCCCGTTGGATTCGTAGAGGCTTACCAGCGTCTTCTCGTCGAACGCCTGCCTCTTCTCTTTCATGGTTGTGACTATCTTCCTGGCCTCTTCGACCGTTTTCCTGTACCTTGCCGTTTCCGCTTCCAGTATCTCGTGGACGCTTTTCAGCTCGGTGGAAAGTTCTGGGTAAAGCGGCTTCAGGAAAGCCGCGTGGCTCTCCATCACCTTCATCAGGTCGATGCTGATGCTGTGGCGCCGCATGAACGACAGGCAGCGCCTCAGTATGACGCGCAGGTTGTAGCCTCCGCCGACGTTGGATGGTATGCCGCCGTCCGTTATCGCAAACAGCAGCGTCCGCGTGTGGTCGGCTATGGCATACAGCGCCTGCAGCGGCTCTATCTCCCTGGCCATCTCTTGCGGCGTTATCCCTATTTCCGCCGCCACTTTCTCCCGCGCCTTCTGCACGCTCTTCAGCTCGCCCATGTCCAGCAGGCCGGCGAACCTTGCGTACCGTGCGAACGTGCCGCTGGGCTTTATGCCTGTCTCCCTGTGCAGCAGTTCCAGCGCCGGTCCGAACATGCAGTCGTACATCGTCTCCGTGGCATTGGAAAGCCATATGAGGCGTTCATGTCCCCAGCCCGTGTCATTGACCATCGTGTCAAGTTGGCGGAAGCCGTCGCCGGAACGCGTGAACTGCATGAAGACGTGCGTGGCCACCTCGAGGCCCCCGACTATCGCCTCCATGCTCGGCCCGAAAGCTGAGAAATCGGGCATGGCCCACAGGTCTTCCTTGTAGATGACCTCTTCTGGCCGGACGCCCATGTCCTTGGTTAGGAAATCGAAGCCCAGCTCCATGCACCGGTCCTTGAAGTAGCCAGTCTTCGGGAATCCGAACGCGTGCTGCCCGGGCATCATGAACGACGTCAGGTGGCGTCCGGAAACGCCGACGGAGTCGATGTCAGAGAAGCGCAGGCACATCTGCGGGACGATTAGGGGGTTCGCCGGGTAGACGAAGATCATCTTGCCGTTCTCTATGCGCTGAAAATCCTGGATGCTGGCGATGGTGAAGTAAAGGTCAGGCCGCACCCTATCGATGACCGGGTACCGTTTTATAGGCGTGTGTCCTTCCTTCTTGAAGAACTGCTCGAAGAGCTGCCACATGCTCACATAGTTCCATGGCCGTCTGGTCATGCGTCGGCCGATGAACTCATAAGGACTGCAGGAGGCATCGCCGCAGTTTTCCCTTCCGTGGTCTAGCGTCCAGAATCCCGTGCCGCACGTCGGACACACCTTGCGGACGAAGCCGCGCTCGCGGAAAAGCCGGGTCTCGTAATGCTCTTTCCACTTCCCTGCGAAATCCTTCCTGAGGCATTCCTTCGTGAGCATAAGATAGATTGCTCCTCCGGGTTAAAATGCGCTCCCAAACCTAGGGATAGCAAAATCCGCCCTCTTTGGGGCATCATCTTGCTCGTTCTACCCGAAGAGGCTTGAAAGCCCAGCGGCGGCTTCTTCTGCCTTGGCCTCGGCCTTCTCCTCTTCTTTCTCTTCTTTCTTCTCTGCCTTGGTCTCTGCAGCATGCCCTGCGACTGGCGCGGGAGCGAACGCGGCCGATTTTATGGCTTCCTTTATGTTTATGCCCTCGAGGCTCGCGACCAGTGCCTTCAGTTTCGCTTCGTTCGGCTTCTGTCCGGCCGCCTCCAGGATCTTCTTGAGCCCGGCCTCGTCGACCTTCTTCCCTGCGCTGTCCAGCAGGAGCGCAGCGTATATTTCTTCCATTTCATTTACCTCCGTGTCTCAATCCCCCGGGGCTTGGGTCCCGGGCGTCTACGTTCGAAGGCAGGCGTCAGCCTGCCCCCTCTTTCTCGTCAGCGGTCTTTGTGTCGGGAATCTTGGTTTTGAGCAGTTCGGCCTCCGCGACCCCACGGGCCAGAAGCGGCGCCAGCGTCTCGTCTGTGACGAAGCCTGCCTTCAGTGCAAGCGACGTTGCCTCTGCGTGGGCCTTCGAGAGCAGGAATGCGGCATTGTCTTTCGTGACGAACCCGGCGGCGATGGAGAGTGAGAATGCGTTGGAATGCGCCGCCATGATTTGGGCCAGGTAGTGCTCCGCCGGGACGAACAGGACGTCCTTCGTGTAGATCGTTCCGGCTTCGCACACGGCAAGCAGGTTCAGCCCGATTTCCACCGGGGTTATCCCCAGCTTCTGGAGCAGGCCGGCCAGCGGCGCAGTGACTTTGTCGCCTTTCTTGGCCACAACCGTGTCCTTTTTGACAGCGATTTTCCCTCCCTCAACGCCGACCTGTATTTTCAGTTTCTGGAAATCGCCTATGGCCGGGCCCGCCGCCACGCTAGTAGGCCCTGCGGGCACAGTGATGTCCTTGTCAAGGGTGTCTCCCGGTTTGGCCGGCGCCGATGATTTGGATGCGGCTATAAGCATGGCCAGCTTGAACGGGTTCTCGTTGCTGAAAAGCAGCGCAGGCATGGTCGCGCCGGATTCTGCCAGGTCATCCAGTCCGCTTTCCTTGAGCGCCAATGCTATGACACGCTTCTTGGCCATGCGTATTGACGCCCTGCCACGGAGGCTCCCGCGTATGTCTAGCATTTGCTTGGCTGGGAGCTTGTTCAGGTCGGCGATGCCGACGACCTTGTGCTTGGCTATCTCCACCTTTAGTTCCTTCAGCATGCGTTTGTTCGTTTCCGAGACCATATCACATCTCCACCTTCACCGGCTTGCCCATGGTGAGCTTTATGAAAACGGCGCGTATGTTGTTCTTGCCTTTCGGCAGCCGTTCCTTGATTGCATTGAAGACTGCTTCCAGGTTCTTCTGCACGTCCTCGTCCTTCATGCTCTCGGAGCCTATGGGCACTTGGATGGTAGGCGTGTTTCTCAGGGACACGCGTATGTAATTCCTGGCCGCTTCGACCAGCGCGTCGACTTTCGCTTTCGGCGGGACGGGCATGGGCATCTTTCCTCGCGTGCCCAAGACTGCGCCAAATGACTTCCCTATCAGCGGCATCAGCGGGGCCTCAGCCACGAAGAAGTCGTAATCCTTCGCCATCTTCTTAAGCGCCTTCCTGTCCTTGGCCATGCGCTCTATGTCCGTCCGTCCGATGGCATAATCTGCGTGCTTTTTCGCATCCTCAAGAAGCGAGTCTGCGATGAACGCGATTTTGCCCTTTCTGCCGCGCCCTGCAGGCAGCTGGAAGTCAAACGAGAAGCGGTTTTCCGGCTTCTTGAGGTCGACGTTCTTCAGCGCGAATATCAGGTCCCACGTCTGTTCGAACTTGCGCTTTTCGCCTTCACGCGCTTTGGAAATGGAAACGGCTATGGATGCCCCGGTGTTGGCAGCTTCCTTCTCCTTCCCCCGGGCCTTGGCTTTGGCCACTGCAACCGGAGCGGCCGGAGCAGCCAAAGATGTGTGCTTTGCCGCAGGCTGCGATGCAACTGATGGCGCGCGCTTTGGCGCGGCCGGCACCGTTGCAGCGCCGAGGGCTTCGTTGGGCTCGCCCGTTGCCTTCGTTGCGACTTTCGAAGCTTTTTCAGTCATCTCTTCACCCTCCTGCCGAAGCAGTGAGAACGTGCCCGGCATAAGCCGCGGCGTGCCCGGATGATATAAGCATAGTATGGGACGCAACGTTTAAAAGCTTTCCTGCTTACGTCTTCTTCGGCTGATCCTTGCCCTTGGTCTGCTCCTTCGGCGCAGGCTTGCCCTTGGCCTCGCCCTTCGCGGGGGCGCCTGCCGCTGCAGCGGCCTCTCTTTCGCCGAGCAGCGCCTGTATGAACTCTTCCGGAATGCCTTCTTCGTGCATCTTCGCCTTGATGGCCGGCTTCTCCTGGCCCTGCATGGCGTCGAATATGGCCTTGGCCCTGGTCTCGAACTCCTGGCGTCGCGCCTCTATCTCAGCCTTGAGCCGCTTCTTCTCCTCTTCCAGCGCTTTCAGCTCCTCCGCCGTTATCTCCGTCTTCTCCGCGCGTATCTCCTCGTCGAACTTGCCGGCGGCGATGTCCACTATGGACTCGCGCGCGCGCTTGCCTTCAATCATGACCCCCATGGAATCGCACGTGCCTGCGATCTGCTTGACTCTTTCCTTAAGCGACCGTCCGGGCAGGCCGCCCTCCTTTATCTTGGCAACCTTTATGACCTGCTCTATCTTCAAGTCAGCTATCATCTCGTTGGGCTTGGCCGCCCCCTTCTCGATCCTCGCTTCCTTCTTTATCAGCGCCGATGCCGGCGGCGTGCCTATCCTTATCTCGTATTTCTTCGAGGCCGGGTCGTACAGCACGATGGCTGGAACCTGCATGCCGGCCATGTCCTTGGTCTTGGCGTTGATGTCTTTGACTATGTTGGCGACGTTCAGCCCGAGCGGCCCGAGCGTGGAGCCTAGCGGCGGGCCTGCCGAAGCCTTCCCGCCTTCAACCATGACCTTGACCTCTTTCCATTCCATGTCGTCACCGGTTATACCTCATATCTTTCTCCGAAACATTTATACACGTATCGGTCCGCGTGTCCGCTGCAGTCCGTGTCATTCCTCTGCGCTCTCTTCGGCCGGGGCCGGGGTGCCGCTGTGCTTTATGACCTTGACGAACTCCGTCGCTATCGTGACCGGTATGGGTGTCGTGGCCTCCAGCAGTTCCACTGTGATTTCGTCCTTGTTCTTGCTTATGCGCTTTATCTTGCCCTTTTCGCCTTTGAACGGTCCGCCTATGATCTCCACGATGTCGCCGAACTCGACGCTTATGCGCTCCTTCTTGTATTCCAGGAACTGGCGTATCTCGTCCAGCTTTACGGGTTGCTCGATGAGGCCCTTGACGTGCATCATCCCGTGGAGCGCCTTCTGTATGCTTCCGAGGCTCCCTTCGACGAATATGTAGCCCTTGATTTCCGCCGGGTGGAATATCGTCTTGATGTCCAGCTTCCCCCCCTGCACGGCAGAGGACATCATGTCTACTACTATCTCCTCCCTTCCGGACGTCGTGCGGACGATGTAGATGGTCATATGCCAAGCACCATGAAAATCAGGAACACCGTGAAGCCGGCCAGTCCTATGACAAGAAGGCCCGCGGCGCATATCTTGCCCGATGATGTGAACTCCTCTTTGGTCGGCTTTCTCGCTATCTGTACCACGCGCCTGTATTGCCTGAGCCTCTCGCTGATGTTCAGCATAAAAACCACTACCCTGTTCTGGCTTAAATATCTATTGGCGCGGGCCTTTTAAAAACGCATCTCGGGTTTGCCGGGAGCCATGTCACTTTTTCCGAGGCCGCGCAGAAGTCCCCTGCGTTCCACCTGTTCCAGTAAATGCCGCGTGCTGTGCCCATCGCCGTACGGTGGGCTGCGCAGATACGGAGTATCTTTTCTGTAAAACAAGTCTTCGTACCAGTTCCTTCCTACGTACAGCCGCGGGAATTCCCCTCTGACTTCGTCCAGCGCAGTTCTCTCGCCGTCGGACGCCAGAACGAACAAAAGGGCGCCGTTGTTTTCCGTGGAGGCGTATACCTCCCCTATCAGGAAACGGTGCACGTTCGCATTCAATTTTTCTTTTAGTTCGGCTCCGCTGCTCGGAGCCTCTAACTCACGTATTACTCTTTGGATGCATTCGTGCGGTGATCTGAAAATTGACATGTCGACCAACTCGTTGAAATCCGTTAACTGTGGGTACGCAAGGAGTATTATGTCGGGCTCAAGCTCTCTCACGGCCTCGCTGAGATCCGCGCAACTGAAGAACCCCCTCACCCTGTACGTATGCTGCGGCAGATCGATTACATGGGAACCGCCGTCATAGAGCAGATGCTCGAAGATTGGCAATTCTCCTCTTCCCTGTTCAATGCAGAAAATGCTGGATGTTGCCTGATAGACGGTAACTTCAGGCGCGTCCCGCCTGCGCCAAAGGGTTGGCGGAGCCGTTGCTGTAACCGGGCTTTCCGGAACCCTGATCCGCGTGGCCGTCGTCATAAACAAAAAAAACAATGCAAGTTTTATAAATCCAACGCCGTGTTTCGTCGATTTACAGACTCCTCTCGACCAGGTAGCGGACGAAGGATGACAGCACGCCTTTAGCGTCGCTTTCCGGCACCGCATCCTTGCATTCGTCCCACGCCTCCGAAGCCAGCTTTCTTGCGAAGGATTTGGCGTAGGCTATTGAATCGGACTTCTTTATGAGTTCGATGGCCTCTTCCAGCGCCTTCGCATCCTTCGTGTGCGCGCCCAGGATGGAAGCCAGCCGCGCTTTGTCCTTGGCCGGCAGCTGCGACAGCGCGTGTATGACAGCAAGCGTCCGCTTCCCTTCGGTTATGTCGTTGCCGAAGCTCTTGCCAAACGCGCTTCTGTCCGCCGCCGTCAGGTCCAGTATGTCGTCCTGTATCTGGAATGCGATGCCGACGGTCTCGAGCATGCGCCCTACTTTGCTTTCCTGCTCCGGCGTGCCGCCGCACAGTATGACCGCCAGCCGGCCGGAGAAGCGCGCAAGCGTGCCCGTCTTGAAGGCGCACATCTGCAGGTACTGCTTTTCGTTGGGGAAGGACGACCCTTTGTGCCACCATATGTCCATGTCCTGCCCGAGGCTGAGCTTGACCATCTCATCGATGTAAGCTTCGTAGACCCTGACTAGCGTCCTTTCATCCAGGTCTTTTCTGCCGCGGAAAAGCAGGAGCGGAAGGAAGTAGAGCATGTTGCCCGTGTTCACGGCTATGTCCGTCCCATGCGTCTTGTGGAGTGCAGGTTTGCCGCGCCTCGTTTCAGCGTCGTCTTCGACGTCGTCGACCATGATGGTGCCGTTGTGCACCAGCTCGATGACGGCGGCAAATTCCTTCATTTTTTCCGCCTTGCCGAACGCTTCGGCCATCAGCAGGAACAGCGCTGGCCGCCAGCGCTTTCCGCCGCGGTCGAGGAAGTCCCAGACCGCATCGGACACGCCGCGCTGCACCGCTTCCAAGTCATACGCATAGGAAGGTTTGCCTGCGAGCCATTCAAGGTAGTCGTGCGTCACCCTGCGCGGGACAACCTTCTCGAGCATCGCCTCTATGAGCGGCCTCTTTTTCTCAAGGAAATCCTCGGTGCCCATGCGCTCTGTTTGGCTTTCTTTTTTATAAAGCGCTCCGCTCGCTCTCCGCCGCCGGAAGGCACACGTATAGGATTTAAGCGGCCCGTGACAATAGTAATGCATGGTTGTGAAAAGGGTCCTCTCAGGGATTCCTGGCCTCGACAAGCTCATACAGGGCGGTTTCGTCGACAGGTCCGTCATCCTTTTGACCGGGGAGACGGGCACAGGCAAGACCATCTTCGGCTGCCAGTTCATCATGGCCGGCGCCGAGATGGGTGAGGCCGGCCTCTACATAAGCCTGGAGGAGAGCCCCGAAGAGATAAAGAGCGACATGGCCAATTTCGGGTGGGACCTGGAGAAATACGAGAAGAAGAAGCTGCTGAAGATAATATACCACGACCCCGTCCAGCTGAACAACATCGATTCCGTCATAATAGGCGAGGTCAACTCCATAAGGGCGAAGCGCGTGGTCATCGACTCCACGGCGCTGCTGGCGCTGAACATAGAGAACCCCGCTCAGATCAGGCGCCGCGTCTTCAGCGTCATAAACACGATAAAGAGGAACAACTGCACCGCTGTCATCATCTCGGAAATACCGGAAGGCTCCAAGTCCATATCCCGTTTCGGCGTTGAGGAGTTCGCCGCCGACGGGGTGATAATACTGCATTACCTTGGCATCGGGGAAGTTTCTGCCCGCAGCCTCACCATCCGCAAGATGAGGCGCACGAAGCACGGCAACGACGTCTACCCGCTAGAAATCGCGGACAACGGCATCACCGTCAAGAAAGTCGACGTCTGATTATCCGAGAGAAAAGAACGGGAAGTCCATGTCCACGTGCGACAGCGTGGCGCCGGCAAGCTTCGCCACAAGGCTGTCCATGTCCCTGTTTCCCATGTCTTTCAGCATCGCTCTTCCCAGAAGCCCCATCTCGATCTCTTTGCCTATGGTTTCCTTCCATGCGGCCTCGTAGCCGGAGAGCGCGACAGCGCTGAAATCCTCGGCCGCGAAGCATCTCTCGATTGCCGAGGCCGCGGCATGGGCCGCGGTGAGGCTGAATATGACGCCGCCTCCGGACCACGGCTTTGTGTGGCCCGCCGCGTCTCCCAGCAGCAGCATCCGCTCGGCGAAAGTCTTGCACGGTCCGATAGGTATCAGCGCGGCCTCGCGTTCGCCGCGTTCCGCAGGCCTGAAGAATTTTTCGAGCGCAGCGAAATCCAGCCCGGTCCCCATCGCGCCGTATTCAACCCGGCTCCCGCGCGGTATCCTCCAGAGGAAGCCGTCCTTGGCTGCGGCTTTGTCGAAGAAAACGTCAACTGTGTCGCCCGCGTCCCGTTCGTCTACGACGGATTTCAGGCCCGTCAGCACCTCGGCCGGCCGCTGCCCCATGTGGCGGCCGACGATGGAACTGACGCCGTCGCATCCCAATATGACGGCGGCCCGGACGGCGCCCGCTGCCGTCTCCAAAGACACGCCGTCCTTCATCTGAGTGATGGAACTGACCGTCGTTCCAGTCGTAAGCGGACACGACAGCCTCTCAGCAAGCATGCGGTCGAACGCCTTCCGGTCTATGACGTAGACGCCGCCGCTTTTCTTAAGCGAGGCGGTCGCCCCGCCGGGGCCATGCACGGTCGCGCCTGTGACCTCGTGCTCAACGGCATCGTCGGGTTTGACGAATCTGTCCAGGTTCTTGCTTATCAGGCCTGAGCAGGCCTTGTGGCCTATGCGCTCATGCCTTTCCAGGACTATCACGTCGAACGCATCTTCCAGCAGGCTGGCCACATAGAGGCCGGCCGGGCCGCCGCCGACAACGACTATATCGTATAGCTTTGACATTACGACCACAGCACGCTTTTAAAACTGTGTGCCCTTATTTGTTGGTATGGAACTGCCGATTAAAAACTACAAGCTGCTGCTTGTGATCCCCATCGCCCTCATGGTTGTGTCGGCAGGCATACTTATCACGCACTATATGCGGACAGGCGAGTGGTTCAATCGCTCCTTCGAGCTTACGGGCGGCACGCTGGTGACCATAGAGACGAAGCAGGCCACGGACATCGGCGCTGTGGAAAGCGCGCTGTCGCAGTTCAAGGTCAGTGTCCGTAGCCTCACGGGCTTCGGCGGCAGCAAGCTTCTCATACAGGCGGGAAGCGACGCGGACTCCAAAGCTATCATAGCGGCGCTGGGCTCAATCGGCATAGACACGTCAGTCTCGTCCGTCCAGACCATAGGCCCTGCGCTGAGCGAGAGCTTTTGGGTCCAGGCCCAGCTGGCGCTGGCGGCTGCGTTCGTGTTCATGGGCATCGTCGTTTTCGTGCTCTTCCGCGACCCCGTGCCCAGCGGCTACGTCATGCTCTGCGCTTTCTCTGACATCGTGGTCGCCATGGCGTTGATGCAGGTGTTTGGCATCGAGCTGTCCCTGGCCAGCCTGGGCGGGCTGATAATGCTTCTGGACTATTCCGTGGACACGGACATTCTTCTGACTACGCGCTGCCTCCGCGGGACCGGGACTTTCGGCGAACGCTGGAAGTCGTCGGTGAAGACGGGCTTCACGATGTTCGGCACCGCCTTTGGCGCGCTGGTCGCGCTCTACATATCTGGACTGTCGCCGGTCATATCAGAGATAGCCGCGGTCCTCATACTTGGCCTCTGCGCTGATGTCATACTCACATGGATACAGAACTCCGTGCTGCTCAAGGTGCACATGGAAAGGAAGGGGTTGCTATGAGCTTCATGAAGCATTGGCACATCTGGATGCTACTGGTCTTCGTAGTGGCTTCGCTGCTGGCCATCGGCCTGCGCGACTATCCGTACGGCAGGGACGGCGTGAAGATAGCATACGTAGCCAGAGATTCGCCCGCATACGGCGTCTTCAAGCAGGGCATGATCATAACAAGCCTGAACGGTGCGACCGTGGCCGACGCATCGGCCTGGCAGACGTTGTCTTCGGCAACGGGTCCTGTCAAGCTCACGGTCGACGGCCGAGTGTACGAGTTCGCAGTCAACAAAACGCTGGGCATAGACGCCGTTGACATGGAGCGGACGAACATAGAGCTGGGCCTCGATCTCCAGGGAGGCACGCGTATCGTCCTAAAGCCTAAAACCAACGCCACACCGGAGACGATACAGCAAATAATATCCATCCTCCAGACGCGGGCGAACCTTTACGGCCTCAAGGAGATAAATTTCTATCCGGTCAGCGGCATAGGCGAGTCCTTCGTGCAGATAGAGGCGGCAGGAGTCGGCAGCGATGTGGTTGACGACCTGCTTTCCAGGCAGGGCACATTTTATGCGCTGATAAACAAGACTGCGCCTGTGAAAGAGGGCGAAGCCTCGCTCAGGATAGGCGACTCATACTATAACATGACGCTGCTTGACAACGGCACAATAAGCGTGGGCGGCAATGCGGTCCAGCCCGGCGGCAAGTTCACCCTGCAGGACGTCGAGTTCCTGTACGTCGGCCGCACCAACAGGACCGCCGAGTTCCTGGCGAAAGTCTTTGACAACGACGACATAGAGCTGGTATACACGGACCCACAGAAGTCGGGAATCCAGCCCCAGGGGAAGGTTTTCTTCTTCCATTTCGCCGTCCTTGTCTCGAAGCAGGGCGCTGAGAGGTTTGCGGCCCTGACGAAAGGCATGGGCAGCTACCTTGACATGGCGAGCGGCGAGGAGTATCTCGACGGCAAGCTTTTCCTTTACCTTGACGATGAGCAAATCTCTGATTTGAACATCGGAGCGGGCCTGCGCGGCCAGGTCATAAACACTCCGTCGATACAAGGCTCCAGGGAGACGAGGGACGCTGCTATGAAGGAGATGCTCAGCATGCAAACCGTGCTGCGGTCCGGAGCCCTTCCGGTGAGCCTCGAGACCGTCTCCGTAGATGTCATCTCGCCCCGGCTTGGCAGCTCCTTCTTCGAATCCACAGCCTATGCGGCCCTCCTGGCGGCTGCGATAGTCGTGGCCTTGATCGTCATCCGCTACCGCAGCCTCAACGTGGCCATCCCCATGATCTTCATAAGCTTCTCCGAAGTGCTCATCATCATGGGCGTGGCTGCCGGCAACGACAGCAGGATATGGATGTCCGCGCTTGCCGTTAACGCGCTCATAGTCGGGCTGGCTTACTGGAAGAAAGAGGTGGTGGACATGTCCGGCGTCATGGGTGCCCTACTCGTGCCGCTTGTCGGCCTCATCTCGTGGACCATAGACCTGGCGGCCATAGCCGGCGTCGTGGCCATAATAGGCACCGGCGTGAACCACCAGATAATAATAGCCGACGAGACCATGATGAGGACGGACGAGGAGAAAAAGAAGAAGACATATTTCTTCAGGGACCACATAAAGCGCGCCTTTTTCATAATATTCGGCGCCGCGGCTACGACCGTTGCGGCCATGACGCCGCTCATTATATTGGGCATCGGCATGATACGCGGCTTCGCCATCACGGCGCTCGTGGGGACGCTCATTGGCGTCCTTGTGACGAGGCCCGCCTACGCCGGCATAATAGAGCGCGTCATGTCCAAGAAAGAACGCTTATAAGCCTGCACCGGCGATAAAAGAGTGAAGAGGTTTCTCATGGAACTGAACGTGCTGCAGGACGAGAAGAGCCTGCTGAAGGTGGAAGCCGTCGGGGAGACGCACACGCTGATGAACATACTGCGCGAGAACTGCTGGAAGTGCGGGGCGACGCAGGCCACATACATTGTAGAGCACCCCTATCTGGCTCACCCGAAGATCATCGTCCGCGGCGCCAGTCCGAGGAAAACGCTGGACGACGCCGCGCAGCTGACGGAAAAGCAGCTGGCTGACTTCCTGTCCGCGTTCAGGAAGGCCTCTAAGAAGTGAACGCGACCGGGCTATTTCTCTTTGGGTTTCTCCTGTTTGTACGCCGCATAGAACATGGCCAGTATGAACACCAGCGCCAGCACCACTACCATGTCCTCGGAGAACAGCTCCCCTATCGGCACGTACGGGTTTCCGGCAGCCCCCGCGGTGACCAGTAGCGTGACCAGTCCCAGCACGATTACCATGAGCGTGTAGTCCCTCTCCTTCTTCTTGCTGAAAAGTTTGTAGGCGAAGCCCACGAAGAAGAATACGATGAACAGAATCGTCGCGGGCCCGAGGATCGCGTAGATGAACTCCACGAGGCTGGCGTTGCTCGCAGCGAACAGCGCCAAGGCCAATGCAATGAGCATGTTCGCCGCCTTGTTCTTGAACAGCGCGCTTATCTGCAATCCGCCGTAAGCGATGGCCAGCGTGAAGAAGAACGGTATGGCCTGGTACGCGATATCCTCGAACATGGCAATATAATATTCGCCTCCCGGCAATTTAAGGGGCTTTGGGCAAGTGGCGGAGGTCAAAAGCCCATATAACGGGGTTATAAACGGCTTCCGTCGCCCTGGGGGAAAAGTATTTAAATACTGATAGCCAATAAGTAATTGTCACTAAGAAATAGTGACAGGAACATATGAAAGATGTTGCAACGGCGTTGGGGAGCAGAACCTTCACTTATGTAGACAGGCCGGTCGAAAGCCTTTTCGAAGGCGACCCGTCGGTGGAAGGCGTCGCGAGAGCCCTTGCCGTGATTTACAAGGATTTCATTAACGGCCGGTATTCTTTCGTGCCGCTGTCAACGGACGAAATGAACAGCACATACGGATCTTACAACGGCGTCTTTGATTTCGACAGTTCCGGCCGATATATAGATGTTGAAAGCGCTGCAGGACGTCCAGAAAAGGTGCTGGAGACTGACGGCCATGAGCTCGTCCACGGCGGCCTTGGCACCAAAGACGAAAAGGAAGTCTACACCGTGCATCTGAAAGCCCTTGAACGCATCCTCGAAAGCGACGATTTCAGCGGAGAAGTGAAGGCGATAGCGGCCCGTGTCATGCCTATCTGCGTGAAGAGAGGCGTTCGGAGCGGTTACCTCCGCGCGGACGAATGCTCCACTTCCACACTCGGACCCTACGGATTGGCCTTTGAGGATAAGGCCGAAGGTGGTAAGAGTGCGAAGTCGGACACGGGCGACGGGCTCTATGGGATGCTTTACGGCAAAGCTATCCGCACGGTTCTGGCCCTACCCAGGGCGACCGAGATCGTCGCGAGGGATTACGTCGGCTCGTTCTTGGAAAGCATGGGCATGCCTTCTATCGTTGGTAAGAAAGCCAACGTGATCGCAAGCATTGAAGAGCTGGCCGGGGAATTGTACAAGGAAACGAAGAGGGCTAAAGCCCCGAAGTAGCAAAGTTATAACCGACCTTCGACATATCTTAATTGATGAACGGGATAATGGAGCTGCTCGTCAACCTGCTGTGCCCCGGGGGCGCAGCATACGAATGCGAGAAGTTCCTTTACCCGTATGAGGGCAACACAGTCCTGCAGCTGCTCTGGTTCGCTTTCTTTCCGATAATTTTTATAATACTCCTGACGTATCTGCTGGCCAACGGCGTTGTGCAAAGCACGGGCGTCAAGATCAAGACTCTGATAGGCATCGCCATCATCATGCTGGTCATCATACAAGGCTGGTATCCCTACGTCCTGTGGGCCAGCAAAGTTTGGTGGTTGTCAGTCGTCATACTGGGCAGCCTATATATGTTCACTCATAAAATGGGCGTGAAAGGTGGTGGGGGCGGTGGCGGCACCGCTGGAGAAAGCAAGGCCGGATGGATGCGCACGGCATTGCTTGGGACGCAACCTCTGGACCCGCGCATCATGGCGGCCAACAGGAAGCTTTGCGAAATGCGGGGAAAGGTGCTGGCGGCTCAGATGAAGGACCTTGAAATGGAGCGCGGGAAAAGCGGCTCTGATAGGGAAAAAGCGGAGTACGCCGGGCAGCTGGCGGACCTGCATCTGAAGATGAGGGAATTGGAACTGAGGAAAAAACGCGGCCTGTCGCCAGATTAGCTATTCCTGCTCCTGCTGTTCGCCCTCTGGCGCAGCCTGTTCGTCTTCTTTGGCCTTCGCTGCGCTTTGCGCCTCTTTTGCCCTGGTGGCGCGCTTCGTCACTCTCGTTATGTAACCGGAAACCATGTTACGTATCTTCTTCGACTTTATCGGCGCCATGCCCTGAAGCGCCTGTTTGTTCTTGGAAAAGTCAGGCCCGAACGAGTCGTCGCTGTGCGCGATTGCCTGCCTTGCCAGCTTCTTCATCGCATTGGTCTTAATCCGTCCCATTGCATTGCTCCTAGCGGGTCCGAAGCCCGCCCACATTCGATTATAATGCCGGCTTGTATTTTAATACGTGCGCGCCCCCTTTAGAGGACGCTTCTCATTATGCTGTAGTAGGTGACGTTAGATTCGTTGTCGACGACGGCCCAGAGCATCTTCGCCCTTATGGAATGCGCCAGCCGGACTGCGCGTGAAAGCTCCTGGAACGAGCATGTGTGGTCCTCCGGGACGGTGAAGACGACCCACTTCGTGTGCTCTTCCGGAGATTTCGGCCCCCGTTTCAACGTGACGCCACGCTGGTAGACGCGGAAGTCGCAGCCGAACTTGAAGCCCGTCTTCACGAGGAGCCCGCGGTCCCTCAGGTCGCTGTATGCTATGTATTTCACGTGCAGTCTGGGGTCCTTGGTCATGCCCTGTTCCAGCGCGTTGTTGAATGAGATGGCCTTCTTTCCCGTTTTCACGATTAGCCGGCCCTTTGCCAGAAGGTAAAGCGCCTCGACGAAGGACAGCTCCAGGCTTTTGCCCAGAAGCCGCCCGTATCCTCTTTCCAGGAGTTCGTCGTAGCCTTTCTTCACAACGACGCGCGTCTCCACCATCAGCCCTTCAGGCGCCTTGGCTGCCACAGCCCCCGTTGCCACGGCTGTCCGCTGAGATTTCCTGACTGCCATATGGGAGGAGAGGGATTTGAACCCTCGACGTATCGGTCTTCAGCCGATTGCTCTCCCAGACTTTGCCAGCCAGAGGCGTACCCTGGCTTTGAGCTATCCCCCCGGGTGCGACGCCCTGGACAGGGCTCCCTCCCCGCGTCCGCCGATGGAAGCGGGAACTCGAACCTGTGGCCAACTGGTTAACAGCCAGTTGCTCTACCGCTGAGCTACCAGGGCATCGGTACTAAAATATGGTGCGTTGTTTATTTATAATACCGCACAGCGCGTCACTTCAGTTCCATCTCGAGGTCGCCCATGCGCACACTGAGCCGCGACACGTTGCCTTCCAGCAGCAGCTGGTCCGGCGTTATCGTCGCGTTCCCGAGGAAGTCAGCCATGTCGACGGAGCCGTTGTCAGACTGGACTTGGCCGCGGACGTTGAACTTGACGGGCCCGAACGACGCCGACGGAAGCTGCAGCCCATAGACGTGCCATTCGTCCAGCGGCAGCTCTGCCGAGAACGACGATGAGGCGAGCGCAACCTTCTTCTTCTCGAAGCTTATGTTTATCCGGCCCTTGAAATCCGTGAACGCCGCCGTCTGCGAAGTCATGTTCACCGGCGATCTCGGGTCCAGGCTCAGTTCCATGGTTGACATCGTCAGCGAAACTTCCTTAGGGCCGCTGGCGCGCGCCACCAGAAAGCCTTCGAAGGGCGACTTGCTGAGCCAGTCTTTGAGCCGCCCGAGCGCAGAAGAGGCCAGTCCGCCTTCCTGGGTCGCGAGAAGGCCCCCTATGAGCAGTATGGCTATCATAGAGGCGCCCAGTATTTTCCAGTCCATGCTTAGTCTTTGCTCCAGCTGCTTTTATGCTTTCCGGCCTGCGCATTACACACACGCTGTGGCTATGCTGCAGTTCCATGGAATGGACCGGCAGGGTATTTATATGGCATGAACCCAATATAATCCTGAGAGCATGGTGAAGGTAAGCCAGATAATGAAGAAGTACGTGGTCACCGTGGAGCCGGAGCTGACTATGTCCGACGCAGCCAAGATCATGTCCAACAATCGCATAGGGTCGGTCATAGTCATGAAGGGCAAGAAGCCCGTCGGCATCGTGACCACAGAAGACATCACGAGCCTCGTCGCCAAGAGCATGGACCCCCAGAAGGTCAAGATAGGGGACATCAAAAAGAAGCGCTTCGTGACCGCGGCCCCGGACGATGACATACTCGAAGTGAGCCGCCTGATGGTGAGAAGCGGTGTGAAGAGGATACCCATCATCGAGAAGGGGAAGCTGGTGGGCATCGTCTCTGACAAGGAGATCCTTTCCACGTCGCCGGAGCTCATAGACGTCCTCTCCGAGAAGCTGAAGGCAAGGATTGACAGGGTCGCCAGGCCGGACGAGATGATATCAGGGATATGCGAGGAATGCGGCTCCTATTCTGACGAACTGGAGAATGCGGGCGGCAGGTGGGTCTGCGAGGACTGCAGAGAAGGCGAAGACGAGGAATAGGCCCCTGCGCTATTCTGAGAAGAAGCAGTTCCCTGGATGCGCTTCCTGGTCGCTGATCCAGTCATCTGGCCTGTCTGTGTCCACGTTGTTGACGCGTCTTTTTATGCTCGTGTCGTCCTTTGCCGTCAGGTTCCATCCAGTGTCGCCTCCCCACGCAACGAAATCGGCGGCCAGGCCGTCCGGTCCGTAGAGGCCCAGGTGGTCCGCGCTGTTGGCCAGCTGGAAGCTCCATCCGGCCGCGGTTGGCGTGCATCCGAACAGCTGTTTGAACCCGTTGGCGTTCCTGGCCACGACGAAGAACATGCCCGGCTCTATCACCGAGCCGTTGGGGAAGAACCACCGCATGCTTTCAGACGATTTGTCAAGCAGGCTGTAACCGCTAAGGCTCACGTTGTCCCACGTGGGATTGTATATCTCTATCCATTCGCCGAGCGTTTCATCTCCGGCGGCGTTGTAGTAGACTTCTGTTATGAGGAGGTGCGTCGCCAGCTCGGGTGCGCACGGCTGCCTTTCCTCCGGTTTCTGCGTGGACGTTCCGCAGCTGTTCGCATCTTTGCATGCCCGCGCGGAAACGCCGCCTTCGCACACGCTCCATTGCGTGCAGCTCCATGACTCTTTACACGTGTGCCCTGCGCAGTCCGGCATGCATTCGCTGCATTTGCCTCCGGCGCAGCTGTTGCTGCACGACGCCTTGAAGCCATCGGCGCATTCCTTCACTAAACTGGAGCACGTCACGTTCACGCATCGGTCCGCATCCCCTCCCGGCGGCTGGCCGATGCAGCCGGACATCAGCAAGGCAGCGATCAGCCCTGAAAGCAGCACGGCTCCTCTCAATTCGCGGCTCATAGTATTTTAAAGGCACGGTATTATTTATTATTTGTGCTTTGCTTCGGCGCATGCCGATGCTGACATACATCGATCCCGCTAAAAGCAATTAGGTGGGTGGGCGGAAGCAGACGCCCCGTCCGCCAAAAGTGCTTAGACGGGAATGCAGAAGCAGCCACCCCTCCGGCCAAGAGTAATTAGGAGGGTAATGCAGTCAGGGGCCCGTAGCTCAGTTGGATAGGCCAGTTCCTGGATCCAAAGCAGCACTCTCCTATGTGCTGCGCGCGCAGCACGCGGGAAAGGTGAAGGTCGTGGGTTCAACTCCCACCGGGCCCGTTGCGTTTTTTCAGGGATATAAAGTCCGGAAGCGAATAATAATGCGTGGGCCGCATAATCGTCGTCAGTTCCGGGAAGGGCGGCGTCGGGAAGACAACGATGGTCGCCAACCTCGCGGCAGCGATGGCGCAGATGGGCAAGAACGTCGTCGCCGTCGATGCGAACCTGACCACGTCCAACCTTGGCCTTCATCTGGGCATTCCGATGTACCCCAAGAGCCTCCAGGACGTCATGGACGGAAAGGCCAACATGCGCGAAGCGATTTATCATCACAGCGCAGGCTTCAAAGTCCTGCCGGCGGACATATCGTACATACGCCAGCTGGAGCCGAAAAAAAACCAGCTGATGAACGCGATTTACGCGCTTGCCGAGTCGGCGGACATCGTGCTCATCGACTCCGCGGCCGGCCTCGGCAGGGAGGCCCGCGCGGCCATAGAGACTGCGGACGAGATGATAACCGTAACGCATCCTGAGATGACGGCGCTGACCGACGCGCTGAAGCTGACTAAAGTCGCAGAGAGCGCCGGGACGAGGAACCTTGGCATCATCCTGAACATGGTCCGCGGGGAGAAGCATGAGATCAGCGACGCTGAGGTGCAGTCGTTCCTGGGTTCATCGCTCATCGGCAAAGTCCATGAAAGCAGGGACGTCCGCGCTTCCATCGCCCACAAAGAGCCCGTTGTCATCCACAAACCGGATTCGAGGCCGGCCAGGCAGATAACAGCCATAGCCGCGCGCATTGCAGGCTATCAGCAGCCTGAGCCCAGCCTTTTCGAGCGCATGTTCGGCTGGCTGAGATAGCGCTTGGAATGCAGGGAGTGTGTTTTTTAATCCGTCCGCTCCACTATTTCCATGCTCGTGTGCGTCGACTGCGGACAGGCTGTGAAGGACCGAAAGCAGGACGTAGGCTTCTTCGTCTGCTTCGACTGCCTCGTCGACCAGGGCGAATATTAGATCAATGCATTACGTCGACTTCGAACGCCGCCACAGGCTTCTCAAGCCCCCAGGCTTTCAGCACTTCAGGCCGCACCTCGCCAACGAAGCCTGCCGTTTTCCTGCGTACGATTGCCTTCGCGCAGCGGCCGGTGATGAAGCTGCCGTGCTCCGCCGGCTCCAGGGTCAACGCAACGCCCATGGACTTGAGGAACGCGCTCAGCGCAGCAGATATCTCCTCGTAGCCGGCCGTCGTCCCGGATATCGCAGCTGCCGCCTTTCTTGCCAGGGCGGCGCCCGTTTCAGTCCGTGCGTCAGGCACGACGCAGTCGCCGAGTTCAAAAATGCGCTGCGGGTATTCCACGTGCATGTTCTGCGAAAGTGTGCGGAGCAGCGACGGGAGCAGCCATGCCCTGCACTGCGTGCACTCCGCTGTCACGGAGTTGGCAATGGTGCATGCGCTTCCTGTGATGTTCATCTTCGAGAACTGGCTCTCGTTGGTGAGCGTCATCGACTTGACTTCCTGGAAGCCCAGGCCGACCAGCGACATGCGCACGGCCTTCGCCCGCTCCTCTTCCCTAAGGCGCCTCGCTATCGTCCTCCCTTTTGGCTGCTCCGGCTTGAAGGTTTGATAGCCGTAGGCTATCGCCACGTCCTCGGCGATGTCCATGGGGTGCATTATGTCCGTTCTATAAGCAGGCACAGAGGCTGCGCCTTTGGAGTAGCCGATGCCCATCCTGGACAGCAGCTGTGCCATCTTCGTCTCCGTGATGCTGAGGCCGAGCAGCGCATTGACATACGCTGCGTCCACCTTCATGCACGTCGGCGTCAGGTCAGGCGTTCTGCGGCCTCCGACGCTGACGCTTTCTACGGAGAATCCACGGTCGGTCATGGACGTGGCCAATATGTTGAGCGCCTGGTCCACCGCGGCCTGGCTCGTTCCTGTGACGTCGATGAACAGCGCCTTCGTTCCGTCCGTAACGCGTGTGAGACTGCCGTTTATTATGGGTGGGAAACTCAGCACATCGCCGTTGGCGTCCGTTATCACCGGCCACAGTTTGCTGCCGGCAAGTATGTGCCCGTACGCCTGGCCCTTCTCATGCCGTTTGCATATTTCTGCCAAGTTCATCTCGTCTGATTTGCCCAGCGGAACGAAACGCACGCTTTCCGGCGCCACCGCTTTGTATGTGAAAGGCGGCTTCACTTTGGCAAGGTCGTGCACGCCTATCGCCACTTTGCGTCGCTTCCTTCCGAGCGTGTCGTGCAGTTTCTCCTGAGCTTGCATGAGCGACTCGACCGCTGCTGGCGTGAGACGAACGTTGCGCACGACAGCGGCAGCGATGCATGGCCGCACCTGCTTCACCGATGGCATGACGTTAACGCGGATGCTGCCGCTCTTGACCTTGTAAGCGCGCTGCCTCCCTCCAAGGAACAGGCGCACGGCGCGGGCGAAACCTTCGGCGCTGAGCATGTCCGGCCGGTTAGGGAAGATTTCGAACCAGACGCGTCCCCGTTCTGCCTTCTCCAGCGGCGCCCCCATCATCGGTATCCTTTCTTCGAGTATGCTTTTCGTCAGCCTTCTGCCGGCCAGCTTCTCGATGTCGCTCAGCGCGAATTCTACGATAGCCATATCGGCGCCCTCCTGAGCATCGCAAGGTCGTTGCGGTAGTAGAAGTTTCGTATGTCTTTCAAGTCCAGCATGAGCATCGCAAGGCGTTCCAGTCCGAGGCCCCACGCAAGGACCGGACATGAGACGCCAAGGGGCTTCGTGACCTCTGGCCGGAACATGCCTGCGCCGCCTAGCTCTATCCATGCCTTCTTCGCCGGGAACCAGACCTCGGGCTCCACTGACATCTCCGTGTAAGGGAAGTAGCCTGGCCTGAACCTGACGCGTTCGAAGCCCATGCGGCTGTAGAAATCCTTGAGGCATCCAAGAAGATCCCTGAACGTCACGCTCTCGTCCGCTACGATGCCCTCCACCTGCGTGAACTCCGGCAGGCTTTTGTATTCTATGGCTTCGTTCCGGAACACGCGACCGATGCAAAAGACTTTGGCCGGCAGTTCCAGTCCCGTGAGCGACCTCGCTGAGACAGGCGTCGTGTGCGTCCTAAGGACAGGTTTCCTTGCAACGGCCGGGTCCCACCTGTAGCGCCATCCCGTCGAGCCTGTGCCGCCACCGGTCTCATGCGCTTTTTTCACTGCGTTCACCAATGCCGGCGAAGGCAGGCGGCACGACGAAGGCGACGACATGTAGAACGTGTCCGCCATGTCCCTCGCAGGGTGGTCCTGCGGTTGGTAGAGCGCATCGAAATTCCAGAATGACGATTCGATGAGCGGTCCCGAAGCCTCGGTGAAGCCCATGTCCAAGAATGCCTCTCGGATCTGCTCTGTTATCAATGTTAGTGGATGCATCTTGCCTGGGAAGGGCTCTTTGCCTGAGGCGGATACGTTGTATTCGCGCAGTCGTATGCTCTTCCACACGCCGGATTTTATCATGTCTGCCGTGAGGTTTGCCACTTCGCTGCCTTCCAGCGCCCGCGCTTCGGCGTAGGCGTCTTTGGCGTCGGTTATCAGCTTGCGGCCAAGCAGCAGCTTCGTATCCATTTCGCTTATCTCGCGCCCGTCAGCCACTTCGCGCAGCGCTTCCATTTCCGGGTAGCTTGCAGGCTTCTTCAGCGGCACGACGTTGCTGCCTTCGATTTTTATCCATCCTTTCTTGCGTGCCCACATAAGCGCTATGCTGAAGTCGGGCCGCGCTTTCAGGCTCGACAGTGGCGTCGGGCGTTCGAGGAACTCCACAAGCCTCTCTTCCGGAAGGCCATGCTCCAGATAGCGCCCGCCCTCATCAGTGAGCTTGTACGGCATGATGATATATTGGTGGCTCTGAATTAAGTCCTTTGAGCCCTATGGATGCTTTTTATGCGTTTCTGCAAAATATCCTGTATGGCAGAGGCGACGACGATGGAGAAGATATTGGACGTAGCCAAACGCAGGGGCTTCTTCTGGCAGTCGGCGCTCGTGTACGGCGGCCTCGGAGGCTTCTGGGACTACGGCCACCTTGGCACGCTCGTGAAGAGGCGGTTCGAGGCCCTGTGGCGTTCCTACTTCCTGGGGCTTGACGACAACTTCTATGAAGTGTCGCCCAGCCTGGTCATGCCCGAGCCTGTTTTCAAAGCCAGCGGCCATCTTTCCCATTTTGTTGACCCGGTCGTCAAATGCTCCAAGTGCGGCCATGCGGAACGCGCTGACCAGCTCCTTGAGCAGGAGCTGAAGCAGAGCTTCGAAGGCATGACACCGGCGGAGATGGACGCGGTCATCAAGAAACACAACGTGAGGTGCCCGAAGTGCAAAGGCGCGTTCGAGGCGGCCGGCGAACTTAACATGATGTTCCCGCTCAAGGTTGGGGTCGGTAAGGAGGCTATGGCATACCTGACGCCAGAGACCGCTCAGGGAGCGTACCTAAACTTCCTGCAGGAGTTCGAGTGCCTGCGAAGGAAGCTGCCGATGGGCCTCGCCATAATCGGCAAGGCCTTCCGCAATGAGATATCGCCGCGCAATGCGCTGATACGCATGCGCGAGTTCACCCAGGCCGAGCTGCAGATATTCTTTGACCCGGACAACATCGCAAAGCACGAGCGCTTTGCGGAGGTTGCGAAATACAAGCTCAGGATATACCCCGTAGGCAACCGCAAATCAGAGAAAATAGATGAAGTGCCCTGCGACCAGCTCGCAAAGGTGCTGCCGCAGTTCTACGTCTACCACATGGCCCGCGTGCAGCAGTTCTACCTCGACTTGTTGCGGCTCCCGAAGGAGCGGTTCCGCTTCCGCGAGCTGGACACGGACGAGAAGGCGTTTTACAACAAGTACCACTGGGACGTTGAAGCTAACACTAGCAGCTTTGGGTGGGGGGAAATTGGTGGCATACATTTACGCACAGACCACGACCTTTCAGGCCACCAGAAAGTGTCAAAGCAGTCCATGGAGGTGAACGTGGACGGCAAGAAGTTCATCCCGAATGTTCTGGAGTTGAGTTTTGGTGTGGACAGAAACATCTACACGCTTCTGGACGTGTTTTACAGGGAAGAGAAAGAACGTACCGTGTTGGGTTTCCCAAGATGTGTTTCACCGTACGACGTGGCTGTTTTTCCGCTCGTGAACAAAGATGGTCTCCAAGAGAAAGCAGAAGATACAAAAAACCAACTGCGGTGTGCGGGTTTGGTTGTTTTTTATGACGATGCTGGTTCCGTCGGGAGGAGATACAGGCGCATGGATGAGATAGGTGTCAGCTTATGCGTTACCGTCGATTACGAGACGCTTAAGGACGGCACTGTCACCATACGGGATAGGGACAGCATGAAACAAATACGAGTGGGAGCGAATGATTTGCCCGCTGCGTTGCGCGGTATAATAGACTACAGCGTTCTCTTTGAACGGACCGGGAGGCCTGTTTAGCTCGGCTGGATGTGGCCCATCAGCCGGGGGCGATTCTAGATCGTGTCGAATCTCTTTCCGCATAGGTGTTCGCCCACGGCCCGAGCAGTAAACTCGGTTTGGCTCTGCCATAGACCCAGTCTCTTATAGTGGCCCACGGCCTGTCCAGTCTTTTAGATATCGAGGCAATTCGCATGCCTGCGCCATAAAGTTTGAGCGCCACGGAATAGTCATCTGCTGCTTGTATTTGGTTTTGTGTATACGGCAGATATTCGTTTAAACGTGCTGTGCGCAGCCAGAACTTTCCCTCCTTTCTGGCGGGCATCCGCCTGAGCAAGAAAGACACGGAAGTGGGGCTCAGGTCGAACCCTCTTTGGTCAAGGCTGGCCAGCAGGTCGCGCATGTGAACTCTTTTTTCGCTTTTGAGTATGTCTACAATCGCGTATTCGGCGGCTTTTGTGTGGGTGAGTTCGTATCCTGGTTTTTTGTAGCTGTAGTTCATAACGGACTCCAAGCATCGCGTTTGGAGGCTGGTCAATTTGCAAAGAGGGTGTTCGGTCGCGAGAGAGTCAAGGTGTTTTTTCAGTTTTCTGTAGTTCTCCCTCTTTTTTCCACGGACTATTTGAACGATGAACGCCTGCTTGCAGTTGGCATGTCGCCGTCGGCGGATGACATGGTATTTTATCTCCAGCTCTGTCAGAACCGTCTCCAGCACCTTCAAAAGAGCCCTGGACGTCGTCGTTACCGTTAAGTTTGGGTATCGTGGGTTTATGGATTTTTCAGATTTGTCCCCCTCGTCCACAAGAAATCTCGCAAGGATGCTGGCCTTTTCGATCCCGTCGAGATTTTTTATCTCCTCTCTGAAGTCTCTATGTATTTTAAAAGCCTGTATCCTGCTTGATCGGGTGTTGAAGGAATTTATTTTGTGCTCGGATTTGAAAATCTTAGCGAGTAGTAGAGGGATGGATACCGTTCCCTTGTAGGGGTTGTGTTTCCAGTTCCCGAACTGGTTCCGTACAAGGTCTATAAAATTGTTCAAGACCTCTTTGTCGTAGGACGTGTATCGTGGTGTCTCTATTATAGAATTCTTTTGGCTGGACCATGTGTCTGAGGAACCGTCGCAAAAAAGAGCGAACAAAACACTCCAGTATGGGGGGCGTTTTTTCATGGGAAACGTGCTTTCGGTTATCTCCAAGGGTGTTGACCTTTCGCCTGATTTAAGCTCCTTCACGTTGCTGCAGAACTTTTCCCATTTCAGAGCGGTGCCGTGCTTGCAAGCAACTTCGTAGCCGACAGACAACGGAAAAGCTATGTTTTTATTTTTCCACTGATAAATTTGCTCCGCGTCTATATTCAATTTTCTGGCTAAACCGACTATAGTGAGGCCCGTGTTTTTCTTTGAGAAAAAGGCGCTTTGAAAGTTTCGGTTTAATCTGACATAGATGCCCAAGTTCTTTCCAGATAGCTTTTCGAGTGTAATATCGCCAGATTCCATGTCAAATATTATCTTTTTACATTTATATGCATTACAGGAGTCACCATGAAATAGAATACGACATCCGACGACTGAGCACGGACAAGCGTGGACAATCTGCGGGGTCGGTTACTCTATCGCGTCAAGTATGACCCGCCCCGTGAACCCGCCACGCTGCAGGGCTTTCTTTTTCCTAATTGCTTCAAGTTCCGTCCGCTCGACTTTCATGGAATCGCAGATGCTGCCGATGACCTCCAGTATGTCGGCCAGCTCCTCCTTGTTGCCGCTTTCCAGGAACTCGTCCACCTCTTCCTTAAGTTTTTCCTTCAGCTTTTCCGCATACTCCCTGTCCGTGGCCACGTGCGTCACGGGCCTCTTGCCGCTTTTCTTTATCATCATTGGGATCCTGTCTCTCACGAGTTTTCCTGCCATGATTCACCGTCAGTAGAAGTCCGCCTCGAAGTATTTCCCGGCCTTCAGCAGCTGCCATTGCTTGTCGACCATCGTTTGGATCCTGTTGATTTGCTTCGCGTCAAGGTGCCTGAAGCGCGCCTGGTCCTTGAGCGCCTCTGCCACAGGGATTAGCCTTGGCGTCACCGACACCTTGAACTGCTTCGCCTTCCCGTCGTATTCATACAGCGGCCACAGGCCGGCGTCGACCATCCTGCGTCCGACGTCGACGGTGTCGGCGCTCTGGAATCCCCAGCCCGTCGGACATGGCACGAGCAGGTCGATGAACTTGCAGCCGCGTATTTTCGAAGCTCTGATTACCTTGTTCATGTAGTCTATGGGATGGGAGATGCACGCCGTCGCCACGTAGGGTATCCTGTGCACGGCCATGATCTTGGCCAAGTCCTTTCTGGAAAACGCGTTCCCTTCAGGCGTCCGTGGCCCCGGCGGCGTCGTCGAAGTCTTGGAGCCCCACGGCGACGATGACGCGCGCTGGAAGCCGGTGTTGGAGAAGGCGCTGTTGTTGTAGCATACGTAAAGGACGTCCTCGTTCCTTTCCGCCAGCCCGGAGAGCGACTCGAAGCCGATGTCGTACGACGCTCCGTCACCCGCATAGACGGCGATCGTGGCATTCTTCTTCAGCGCTTTGAGGCCCATCGAAATGCCCGTCGCCGCTGAGCCGCCCGTCTCTATCGCTACATGCACCCACGGGACTTTGTATGGCGTGTAAGGGTAAAGCGCAGTCAGCGTCATGCACCCTGACGTGTTCACCAGGACCGTCCTCTTTCCAAGCGCCTTCAGCAGCAGCTTGCAGCCAAGCATGGCGCCGCATCCCTGGCACGTGCTCGTGCCGCCGCCTATCAGCGATTCTTTCGGGATGTCTTTCAGTCCGTGCATTTCCTTCATATGAGGAACCTCCTGAACGGCTCCCTTGCGCGAAGCGCGTCGGATATCATCGCCGCGTATTCTGACTGCCGGACGGGCTTCCCCCCGAGGCCTGCGATGAAATTTGAGACGACCGCACCGTCGGTGGCAGCGCGCACCTCCGGGTAAAGCATGCCGCCACGGCCCGGGGCCAGATCCTGGTCTATGACCAGCACCTTGCTGGCGCCGGAAAGCGCGCGCCTTATGTAATCCAGAGGCCACGGGCGGATTAGGCGAAGACGAAGGAGACCGGCTTTCTTCCCGCGCTTCCTCAGCTCCTCGACAGCCGAGCGGATGTTGGCGCAGTTGGCCCCCATGGCCACGACAGCGACGTCAGCATCGTCCATGTGCGACTTCTCCGCAAGGCCGTACCTTCTGCCGAACCTCCGCTCCCATTCGCCCTGGACGCGCTCTATCGCATCGAGCGCGTTTAGCTGCGCTTTGTGCACCTGCACCCTGAAATACGAATATTCGTCCGCCGCCGGGATGCCCAGGGAAGCTGGATTGTCCACGTCAATGCACGTTTTCAGCCGCAGCCGTGGAAGGAAGCGGTCCACCTCCGCTTGTGCCGGCATGTCCACTTCGCTGCGCGTGTACGAGTGCACGAACCCGTCCATCGCCAACATCGACGGAAGCAGCACGTCGCTGTCCTCCGAAACCTTGTAGGCTATCGGCACCGTGTCTATGACCTCTTGGTTCGTGGCGCAGGAGAACATGAGCCAGCCGAAATCCCTGGTAGAAAGGAAGTCCGTGTGGTCCCCCCAAAGCGTGATGGGCGCAGATATCCCGCGGCAGACGTTGGCCATCACCAGCGGCGACCTCGTGCCCGACGCTATCGGCAGAAGCTCGTGCATGAGCTCCAGCCCCTGGGAGGACGTGGCCGTGAACGTCCTTGCGCCGACCATTTCGCTGGCTATGGCCGCGGCCATCACCGCGTGCTCAGATTCCATCAGCCTGTATTGGCCGTTCCATTTGCCCGAGCGGCTCCACTCAGCCATCGTCTCTATTATCTCCGTCGCCGGCGTTATGGGGAAGCACGGCATGCACTGTACCCTCGACAGCATGGCCCCGTGCGAGACGGCCATGTTCCCGTCCATGATGTCAATCATGCTTTGGCCTCCTGAGGTGCTCTGCGTGCAAGTCCTGAGAGACGCTTATGGCCTTCACCGGGCACCCTTTCACGCAGACAAGGCAGCCTTTGCAGATGTAGTAGTTTACGTAAGGATACGTGTCGCTGCCCACGGCTATCGCCGCTTCCGGGCAATACGTGACGCAGGTCATGCATCTGATGCATTTGGATTTGTCTATGCGCGGCTTGAACGTGCGCCAGTCCCCCGTCTTAGGCGGCTGACCGCCGTGGCGAGAGTGCGGCACGCCCTTCGCGCCGTCGTATTTCAGATGCTTTTCGTCTATGATCATCACGACACCATCCTGTAGCCCATCTCCGCTGCTTTTTCGTTCTGTTCGACCACGGTCTCACCGTGGCGTTCCAGTTCTATTGCTATGGCCTTCTTCAGGTGCTCCAGGTTCACGCCTTTGAGCAGCTTCACGAGCGCACCGAGCAGGGCGCAGTTGAACACCGGCCTGCCTATAGACTTCAATGCGATGTCCGTCGCGTTGACCCAGTGGGTTTCAGCGCGCGTCATCTTCCTCAGGAAATCCGGAGGCTGCCCGGTGTTGACCAGAAGGACTGTGCCGGGCTTCGCGCCCTTCAGCATGTGGCTGAAGTCCAGGGAGTCGTCAGCCACGACCACGACGTCGGGCTCGAATACGTAGCCTACGGCCGTGATCGGCCGCCGGTCATAACGCACAAAGGATGTGACAGGGGCGCCGCGCCTTTCCGCTCCGTACATCGGGAAATCCTGCGTCTGGTTTCCTGCCATGTAAGCGGCGCGCGCCAGTATCTCGGCCGCCGTCTTCATGCCCTGCCCGCCGCGGCCGTGGAAGCGGACTTCCATCATGCGTTATATTTTGGTGTTGGCGGTTAATGTAGTTTGCGCGTAGTGTCAGGCCATGTCCACGATGTTGAAGAAATCCGCCATCTCCAGCCAGTTCGTCTCTGCGTAGTCGCCGGCCTCCAGGTTTTTCATGCTCAGGAAAAGCCATTTGCCGGTCGTGCGCCATGCCAGGAACCCCAGCGCCCCGGCGCCCCGGCACCACTTTATGAAAGCCTGCGCTTTCTTCCTTTCAAGATGCGGCATCTTCGACCAGGCCTTGCATTCCAGCCCGAGGACGAGCCCTTTCTTTATCGCGACGACGTCCACCGGCGAGAAAAATCCGCCGGAGGACGCGGCGCGGATGCAGCTGAAGCCGCGCGAATGCAGTATGTAAAGGATCTCGCGTTCGTTCCTGCTCCCCTTGGCGTACGTCTTCATGCGTCCCGTTAATTTTAAGAGAGCGGCCATAAATTCACCATGGATCCCGACGGCCGCTTTCTGCTGATGAAGGAGAACCTGGCCAGGGACATCGTCAGCGAAGTCGTCCTCTCGGACGCGCCCGAGGGCGTCATCAAGAAATGGCGCAGTATCTTCAAGATATCCCAGAAGGCCCTGGCGGCTGAGCTGGGCATAACGCCGTCCGTCGTGAGCGACTACGAGTCCGGGCGGCGCAAATCCCCGGGCATCAACATCATAAAGCGCTACGTGAAGGCGCTGATAGAGTTGGACTCCAAGAAGGGCGGCAACGTCGTCCGCAGCTTCGGCGGCCTTGCGAACGGCGCAGAGCCCTCTGAAGCCATACTGGACATCAGGGAGATGGCCAAAGGCGTCCAGATAAGCGAGCTTTGCCGCAGGATAGGGGCCCAGCTTCTGACGAGCGCCGCGACCAAAGGCAGCGTCTACGGTTACACGGTCATAGACTCGATAAAGGCGATAACCGAATTCTCGTTCCAGGATCTCATAAAGCTCTACGGCGAAACGACGGAGCGCGCGCTGATTTTCACCAAAGTCACGACCGGCAAGTCGCCGATGGTCGCGCTGAAGCTGACGAACCTGAAGCCGGCACTGGTCGTGCTGCACGGCCCCAGCGAGGTCGACGAGATTGCCATACGCATCGCCGAGGTGGAAGGCATCCCGCTGGCTGTGTGCAGGCTAGAGAAGGTCGAGGACATCATCGAAAAGCTGAAGAGGCTATAGCCGTTTCACCAAACAGCCCGGCGCTTTGCCTTTCTCCAGCGTGACGACGCCGTAGAATCCCTCATACAACGGGCCCGGATAAAAGACTGTCGTTTCCCCGAGCTTCGCCGTTCCAGCCGCTTCATGTATGTGGGCGCTCAGCGCCAGGACTGGCTTGTGATGGGCAATGAGCCCGCGCAGCGTCTCAGAGCCTACGTGCATCCCGTGCCCGGTCCCGTCCAGGCAGTCTTTGGCCGGGGCATGAAGCACGAACACCGTGGGATTGCGCGCCGCGCCTGCCAGCGCGTCCAAGGCGTCGTACGTCTCCTCGTCAGACGGCTCGAAGTTAGTATTGAATGGCGTCGTTGCGCCGCCAAAACCAACGAAGTCAAAGCCGCCGATGGTCCTGCGCTTCCCGTGCAGGTTCGTCCCGGCGCCTTCGAAGACGGCGATGCTCTCGTGGGGGTCGTGGTTGCCTGGGACGCAGAAGGTTGCTTTGCCCGTGGCTACGAGAAGGGCGACAGCGTCGCGGACGTTGGCCAGTTGCAGCCCGCGGCGTACCTTGAACATGTCGGTGAAGTCGCCGTTGCAGATTATGGCATCGCACGTTCTCATCTCATTCGCTGCCGCGGCCAGGACCTTCTTCAGCCCGCTGATGTCGCCATGAACGTCAGAGAACACGAGGAATTTCATAGCCTTCTCTTCGTTTTGACGGAATAAATACGCACCGGTTGCCTTTGTGTTCACGGACGGCTTCAGGAAGCCTTAAAAAAGCAAAAAACGCCGCAATTCAATGGAACCCGTAAAGCTCAGCGGGCATCACATAGGCAACCTTCGCGATCATCACTTCAGCCGCAGGCTGACTGAAGCAATGGGTGACGTCTACGGTCAAAGATTTGCCAACAACGCTGCCGGACTGTTCGATGAGATTTTGGCCGGGTGAAGGGATGTCCATATGACCGATGATTATGACGATCTCTGCGTCTCATGCGACTGCCGGGTCGCCGGGGGGTGCGTGGTTGGCGGTAAGTTCTACTCGGCTGACGCCATAGCCGAAGCTGACCGGGAAGTCGCGAGGAAGCATCACGTGGAACCCGGCATGTCATACAACGCAGCTGACTTTCTACAGAGAGCGCTTGGATGATCTCCAAAGAGATTTCCTCTGGAACACGGAAAGCTACACCCCCCGTTTTCCACTAGAAAAAACACACAAACACAAACAAACATCTATTGACAATATATAACATTGTTATGATTTGAGTTTGTTTTCGTTTTTGCGCGAACGAAACCTAAAGCAAAGTTCCATACGAAAGGCTGGTGTCGTCCGAGACTCGAAAGGAAGCCGAGGTTGCGAGTCTGAGTGACGTTCCATCAGAAACCAACCTACGAACCAATTTAAACCCCCGTTTCTTATAGAGATTGAGCCGGATGGTACAGCACACGCTTCGTGACATGTTCAGCAGCTACGTCCAGAAGCAGGGAGCCTTCAAGGACAAGAACGTCCTGAGCCACAACTACGTCCCTGACGTTACGTTCCATCGAGAGCAGCAGACGAAAGCGCTGGCCGAGATCCTTTCGCCCGTTCTTCGGGGGCTTGAGGTCTCCAATTGCTTCCTCTACGGGAAGACGGGCACAGGCAAGACCGTCGTCGCCATGAACGTCACGTCCGAGCTGGAACGGACGGCCAAGTCCGTTGGCAAGAACCTGAAAGTCCTCTACGTGAACTGCAAGATGAAGCGCGTCTCTGACACAGAGTACAGGCTGCTGGCTGAGCTGTGCCGCATGCTCGGCCGCGAAGTGCCGCCGACAGGGCTTCCAACAGACGCCGTGTACGCCATGTTCTACGAGGCCGTCGAATCCGTCGGCGGAAGCGTCATGCTCGTGCTGGACGAAATAGATGCGCTGGTCAGCAAGATAGGCGACGAGATCCTCTACAACCTCACCCGCATGAACCAGCGTCTTGCAGGAACGAAAGTGTCGATGATAGGCATCTCCAACAGCGTGTCGTTCATAGAGGCGCTGGACCCGCGCGTGAAGTCGGCGCTCTCTGAAGAGGAGATAATCTTCCAACCGTACAACTCCATGCAGCTGAAGGACATACTCACCCAGCGGGCGGACCTGGCCTTCGCCCCCAGCGCGATAAAACCGGGCGTCATAGAGAAATGCGCTGCGCTTGCTGCCCAGGAGCACGGCGACGCGCGCAAAGCCCTGGACCTGCTGCGCATAGCCGGGGAGATTGCCGAACGTAACGGATCGCCGGCCGTGGGCATAGAGCACGTTGACATAGCGGAGGACAAGCTGGACACGGACAGGATGGTCGAAATCGTGCGGTCGCAGCCTAAGCAGTCCCTTGCTGTGTTGGCCGCTGTAATCAAGCTCATCGATTCGAAGCGCGAAGGCATCCAGACGGGCGACGTCTTCACTTTGTATGCGGAGATGTGCTCCAGAGCCGGGCTCAAGGTGCTGACGCAGCGCCGGACTTCCGATCTCATAGCCGAGCTGGATATGCTCGGCGTCATCACGACCAGCGTCATTTCCAAAGGCAGGTACGGCAGGACCAGGGAGATACGCATGGTGCTGCCGCCGCCGGTCATAGAGAAGATACGCAGTATCCTAAGAGAAAGCTACCTGCTCTGAACTTCACGGACAGGCAGAGGCGAGACTGATGCTATGGACAGGAAGGACATCGTGCGCAAGCTCCTGGAGGCGGGCCTGATGGTGTCCCCGCACGAGCTTGACAGGCTTCACGAAGACAACATAGACGATTTCATCGCCAGGAAAAAAGGCAGAGCTCCAGAAGAAAAGTCAGAGAGAAAGGAGCACGGCGAGCCGGGAAAAGACGCGGCCGAGGACGAGCCTGCAGCGAAAGAAGCACAGGCGAAATCGGAAACGGAGAAGCCCGTGCTAGGCATCTCTATCATCTCGCACGAACCGAAGAGGATGGGAGCCAAGGACTTCACAGAGCTTTACCGCCGCATGTTCCAGCAGTTGCGCTCGCTCCTGGCTAAGAAAGTGGATGCGGTCTCGATAAACAAGACGAAGAACGTCTTTTCGTCCGTCTCAATTATAGGCATGGTCCAGTCCAGGACCGAGCGCGGCTACATCGTAGAGGACGAGACAGGTTCCATGGAAGTCGTGACAGACCAAACCATGGACGAAGACGACATAGTCGGCATAAGCGGCATGGTCAGGGAAGGCAGGCTATTCGCCGGGGAGATAGAATATCCGGACATCCCGTTCAACAGGGAGATCGGAAAGCTGGACGCCACAGTCTTCGTCGGTAAGTCCATGCCTTCGAACGTTGAGGCTGACGCCTTTCTAGTCAGCGGCAAAGCCGAAGGCAAGGCCATTGCAGTCCGCAACCCATCATCCATCACGCTTTCGCGCGGCCAAGAGAAGGCCACGGCTCTTTTCTATCGGCCAGAGCCTGGAACGCCACTGCACCATGCCGGAGCGTGGCTGAAGCGGCGCCACCTTCCGTCGTCCTGGAAAGGCGTCCGGTCAGCCGGCAGTTGCTTGGTTTTGGACCCTGCGCCTGACGTGATATGGGTTGACGTGGACGAAAAAGGCAGCAGCCTCCACAAGGGCGTCCTGGTGGTTTCGCCCGGCGCCAGCGGCGCGCTCGTCAATTTGGAGACGAAAGAAGTGGAGTTCCTTTGATCATTCCTTTGCCACAATACCGCCGTCCACAAGCAGGCTGGCCCCGGTCATGAACGTGGAATCGTCAGACGCGAGAAACAGGGCCGCTTTCGCTATCTCTTCGGGGGTTCCCAGGCGGCCCATAGGGACCAGCTTTTCTATCCGCTCCCTCTCCTTTTCCGTTATCCCCTTCAGGAGCATCGGCGTTGCTGTCGGCCCGGGGCACAGCGCGTTCACCCTTATGTTGTGCGCCATCAGTTCAACGGCAGCGACTTTGGTCAGTTGTAATATCCCGCCTTTCGAAGCTGCGTATGCAGACCAGCCGGGGTCTCCGACAAACGCCAGCTCAGAGGCGACGTTGACGATGGCGCCCCCGTGTTTTTTCATGCGAGGAACCGCGTGCTTGATGCATAGGAAATAGCCGCGCAGGTTAGTCTCCATTATGTTGTCCCAATCCTCGATGCCCATCTCTTCGATGAGCACGTTTTTGCCTATGCCCGCGTTGTTGACCAATATGTCCAACCCGCCGAACGCCTTGCAAGCACAGTCGATCGCTTTTTTGATATCGTCCTCTTTCCTCAGGTCGGTCCGGATGAAAATGGCGTTTTCAAGGCGGCCAGCCACGTTCTTGCCTGCCGGCGAGATGTCGACGATTGCGACTTTGGCACCTTCCTTGGCAAACAGCTCGGCCACAGCCTTCCCTATCCCTGACGCCGCTCCGGTAATCAGGGCGACTTTGCCGTCGAGCTTCATCCTTCACCCACCTTTAAATCAGAAGCGGACATAATTAAATCCGATGGCCAGGCCTGGAGAGCCGAAACTGAGAAAGGACCTCAGCTTCTTCTACGTCCTGCTCTCCGGCATAGGCGTCATCCTAGGCGCCGGCATCTACGCCGTCATAGGCAAGGGCGCGGCCGTCGCCGGGAACTCGCTCTGGCTTTCTTTCGTCATAGGCGCGGTGATAGCCTCGTTCACGGGGCTGTCCTACGCAGAGCTATCTTCCGCGTTCTCCAGGGACGCGGCCGAATACAACTATGCGAAGCAGGCGTTCCGGCGCAAAGGACTGGCGTTCCTCGCCGGCCTGTCAATCATACTCGCAGGCCTCATGTCCTCGTCCACCGTGGCCCTGGGCTTCGCTGGCTATCTTTACCAGCTGGCCGGCCTGCCTGTCATGCTTGGCGCGGCCGCGCTTATCATCATCCTATCCCTCATCAACTTCTTCGGCATCAGGAATTCAGCCAGGTTCAACGCCGTCGGCAGCCTCGTCGAGTTCTCCGGTCTCTTCATAATCATACTGCTAGGCATAGGTTACATAGGGCGACCCGGCATCGATTACTTGCAGAGCCCGGCGGGCTTCGCAGGCACGATGTCCGCTGTCACCCTGGTCTTTTTCGCTTTCATAGGCTTCGAGGACATCGTCAACCTCTCTGAGGAGACGCGCAACTCAAGGAAGGTGATGCCGCTCGTGCTCATCGTCTCCCTGGCTGTGTGCACGCTTCTCTACGTGCTCGTCGCCTTGACAGCCGTCTCCGTCCTTTCGCCGCAGCAGCTCGCAGACTCGCACGCACCGCTGGCCGACGTGGCCGCGGCCCGCCTGGGCCCTGTCGCATTCCCGCTGCTGGCGCTTATCGCGCTGTTCGCAACGGGCAACACGGCGCTGCTGATGCTCATAGCCACGTCCAGGGTGGTTTACGCCATCGCGCGGGACGGCTCGCTGCCGCGTGCGCTCTCGCGCGTCCATCCGAAACGCAGGACCCCGCATGTGTCCATAGCGCTGCTCGCCATTTTGGGTCTAGCGGCCGTCCTTCTCAACAATCTCAAATCGGCGGCAGAGCTTACGGACGTTTCCATCTTCGTCGCTTACCTGATGGTCAACCTCTCAGTGATAAAGCTCAGGTTCTCCAGACCCGGCCTGAAGCGGGGGTTCAGGATTCCGCTGTCCATCGGCCGCCTCCCTGTGCTGCCCACGCTGGGCGCGCTCTCCTGCCTGGCCATGCTTTCGTTCTTTGACACAGCCACTCTTCTGCTGGAGGCGGCCTTGCTGGCCGCAGGATACGTGGCGTATACTGTTGTCACCCGCTGACAGCAGCCGTTAAAAAACTTCCACCCAACGTTCACGATGGACGAAAAGGCCGCGCTTCGTCTTTCCATAATCTGCAGCTTCTTCGGATTGGCTGCCCTGTATGCTGTGTCCGAGCTGGTCGAGGCCGGCAGGACCAGTCTCGCCTCCATAAGCATAGAAGATGTCGGCAGCGCGTTCATGGTCTGCGGCAATCTCACGGCAGGCCGCGTCTCGAACGGCCACGTCTTCCAGACGCTGAAGGATTCAGAGGGAAGCATGCGCCTCGTCTTCTTCAATTCCACGGCGGCCGCGGCCATGGCTAAAGGCGTCGATATCTACCGTCTCCCACAGTCGTTGTGCGTTGAAGCCGAGGTGGACGAATACCCGAAAGGCTCAGGCAGCCTGGAACTGGTCTACCGCGGCGGGAGGATCCGGGCGTGATCGAGCTTCTGTTCTGCCTGGTCGGCATTGGGCTTGGCGTCTTCACGGGTCTGGCCCCCGGCATTCACGTGAATACGGTCGCGCTTTTTCTCGTCTCGCTCGCTGGGTTGTTCGATCCGGCGCAGCTGGCCGTTGTCATCATAGCCGTGGCCGTCACCCACACGTTCTTCGACTTCGTTCCTTCCATCCTGCTGGGCGCACCCGATCCAGAGACGTCGCTTTCCGTCCTTCCGGGCCACAGGATGCTTCTGGAAGGCCGAGCCACCGAGGCAGTTTACTTGACGCTCGTTGGCGGCCTCGTGTCCGTGGTTGCGACGCTTTTGCTGCTGCCGCTCTTCCTCTTTGCCATGCCTCTGTTCTACGGCGCTGTCCAGGGATGGATACACGTAGTGCTGCTTCTCCTGCTGGCTGCCATGGTTCTCGGCGCAAAGGACTGCCGCGCCAAAGGTTTCGCGCTGCTCTGTTTTTTCCTGAGCGGCACCCTCGGCCTCGTGACCGTGAACACGCCGCTCATATCGCGGGGCGCCATCCTGTTCCCCGTATTCACAGGCCTGTTCGGCGTCAGCACGCTGCTTCTGAGCTTCGGCAGCACAGCCAAGATCCCGCCCCAAAAGCGCAGGATAAGGGACGTTCCCTTGGGAATGGCCCTTTCCGGGTCCCTGAAAGGCATCATCAGCGGCATGGTGGTGGGCACGCTCCCTGCCGTTGGGGCATCCGAAGCGACGACGCTCTCGCACCAGCTTTCCCGCATCTCGCGGAAGTCAGAGACGAGCGAACGAGAGTTTCTGGTCTCTCTGGGAGCCGTGAACACCATAGTGGCAGTGTTCTCGCTCATCTCCCTGTACACGATTTCAAAGGCCCGTTCCGGGGCAGCCGTTGCAGTCCAGCGGCTGCTGCCAAGCTTCCAGATGCCTGAATTGCTCGTGCTCGTGGCAGTCGTCTTGGCTTCCGCAGGCATCTCAGCGCTGCTCCTGTTGAAATCCATGCATCGGATGGTGGATCTCATGCAGCGCGTTGACTACCGGAAAGCCACGATTGGGATCATAGCCTCCCTGGTTATGCTCGTGGCCTGGTTCACAGGCGCCTTCGGTCTGCTCGTTCTGATCACATCCACGGCCATAGGCGCCCTGCCTCCGCTGCTAGGCGTCAAGAGGACCTTCAGCATGGGCGTGCTCATCCTGCCGACGATTCTCTTCTACTTGGCATGACTCATGGCATGAATATACGGCCGTTATGGGTTGGAGTTCACAAAAACTGCAGTTTCCAGAGGAAATAAAGGATGTGAAGAGGAAATCGCACTAGAAGGAAAGCGTTTCCACGTGAAACAGAGGTAACAGTTAACGACAAACTCGCGGTCAAAACACAGCTTTTCACGGGTTCATGGCCATTAAATTAGGGGGCCCCCCAATTTCACGTGCAGTTCACACCATGCCTTCCCGCTTGGAGAGCGATAGGGGCTTGAGCGCCTCTTCCAGTTCCGTCCGCTTCCCTTCTTCGAGCCCGACCTTCCTGAGGAACGCCTCGAGCCTGGCCTTGCCTTCGATATCCACGCAGTAGCTCTTTCCAATCGAGTATATGAGAGGTTTCGCACCGGCGGCCTTGAGGAAGGCAGCCACGCGATTGGCAAAGTTCCGGTCGTTCGTCAGCGCCCTGAGGTTTCTGACCTTCGTTTCCTTTCCATCCCTCTTCCTGATGCGGATCCGGACATATCCTTTTTGGTCGAAGAATTCACGGACTTCCATGGCAGTTTCATCAAGGTTTTCACGGACGTTGGCTCCGGCTTCATATGGAACTTCATTCATGCAGTATATTGGTTCCCCTCATTTAAGAATTAGGGGGCTCCACGCTTTCATATGCACTTCACATTAACTTCCCACGTTCTTTTTCACGGGAGGAATGAAGGTTCACGCCAAAATGCAAGTTCTTTACATCATCCAGCCGCCAGGAACCTTGCCAGCCCCTTCGGCGACGACAGGAGCAGTTCGCCGCCGCACGAACAGTAGCCCGTGAGGGGAGGCCTTCGGTAGAAAGCGTTGCATTTCCCGCACATGAAACCCTGCATTTCCGACGGGGCCACGGTCTCGGCGACGGCATCGTCCTGCTTTGCGTTCTCTGCCTTCGCCCTTAGCATGATGTCCATCAGTCCTATCTGGCGGCCGTTGCCGAGAAGCTGGTTCTTTTCGATGCCGAGCGCGCTGAACAGCCTCTCCAGCGGCGGAAGCAGCTGGTTTTCTATGTAGTACTGCGAGTCCACCTGCAGCCCGTGCTCGATGACGTACACGGGATCCTCCGTCCGTTTCGAGAGCAGCTGCGTCCCCTTGACGATGACATATCCTATGCGATCCCCTATGCCCGGCGCATCGACAGGGGAACGGGACTGCATCTTCTTCGCCAGCTCTATGTGCGGCTGCACGCCAGCGTAGGCGGCAGCGGACTTGGTCATGGTCTTGGTGATGATCAGGCTCTTTATGGGTATCTCGTTCCTGACGAGCTTGGAGACGATGCCACGGAAGTATTCCAGCGCCTTCTTCGTGTCCTCTCCCTTCAGCACTATGTTCAGTATGTCCTGCACAGTCCTGCCTACCAGCGGGCACCAGTCGCGGCGGACGGTCTCTATGCCCTTCGTCTCTATGCCGTCCTCCCACTTCTCAGCCCCATGCACGAAGGACCAGGCGGCGTACCGTTTCTTCGTCAGCGGAAGGAAGCGCCTGAAGATCTTTTCGAAGTCCAGCTCTATGCCTTCCGGCAGCAGGCCGTTCACGTAAGAGGCTATGGCTTCGGCCTTCTTGGCCATCTCGTCCAGTTCCCCCCCGTCCAGCTTCACGAAGACGCTGTCCGTGTCCCCGTAAACCACTTCGTAGCCAAATTTCTCTTCGATATGCTTCTTCGTGTCCTGTATGGTCTTCCTTCCCGTCGCAGTTATGGCATTCGCAATCTCCAGGTTGTAGAGCCGTGAGCGCGCGTAGCCGAAGTAGCCGTAGAACGCATTGGCCATGATCTTCAGCGCCCACTGCTTGGCGTACAGCTGCCGTTTCTTTTCCGCTTTCGCCTTCTTCATCTCCTTCTTCACAGCGCCGCGGGTGACAACAAGGTGCTCGATGATCTTCGGCAGCACGCCCTCACGGACGGACTTCTTCAGGAAGCGCGCGCCCGAGGCAGTCTCCAGCGAATTCTCCTTGTCCGTCGTAAGCGTGGTGGGGCAGATGTTGTAACTTCTTATTATGGACGGGTACATGGATTTGAAGTCCAGCACAGCGACGTCCGAATGAAGCCCGCGCTTCGGTTCGAGCACAGCGCCGCCGACCAGGTCCTTGTCGCCCGTAGCCTCTGGCTTCAGCGGGAATATGTAGCCCTTCTTGTTGAACTCCCTGAGCAGGTAGTTCTCTATGCGCGTCGCTTCGCCCCCGTCCAGCGTGTCTTGCAGCAGCATGCCTGAAGCTCTGGACAGAGCTATGTACTTGTCCATCAGGTTCAGTTTGACTATAAGGTTCATCGCCAGGACAGAGTCTTTCAGGCAGTACTCGACCAGGCGCCCGTATTCCTTCTCCGTCCCTTTCCACAGCTTCTCTATCTCCGAATGCTTCACGTCCTCTTTCTTCTCCCCGAGCAGCGCCTCTGCCACGAAGTCCAGTCCGTAGCGCTGAAGGGCGAAGTCCTTCTTCACAAGCTCATAGCTGTCCACGATCACGCGGCCGACGATTGCATTGCGGAACCTCGCTGTAAGTTTCTTGCTCATGGCGGGCTTCTGGGTGCAGCGGCCGAGCAGCGGTCTGATGCCGTTGCTGCGCATCCGTTCAATCACGTAGGGCAGGTCGAAGTTGTTCACGTTGAACCCCGTCAGCACATCGGGGTCGTACCCTGAGATGACGCCAAGGAATTTCTCAAGCATCTCTTTCTCACCTTCCGCGCTGTCAACGCCAGTGAACGCCCTGGTGCTGAGGACGAGGCTTTCCCGTCGCTTGTAAGGCTCGCTGAACACGACGGAGATCATTATTATGGGGTCTCTCGTGGCATCGGGCACGCGCGAGCTCCCTTCGGCGACGCATTCTATGTCAAAGGCCATGATTTTCAGTGGCACATCTTCTTCCTTTTCCAGCGGCCTGACGCTGTCCGCCTCTATCTTCCGGTCCGTCACCACCGCATTAGTCGCCGCCGTCCGCCCGTCGTCCACATCAACCCAGCCGAACCCGGTCAGGCCGCGATCTGCCATATACCTGTATTTGAAGAGTATATCTGCCTCGTAAACCTTGACGCCTTCGGCTCTCAGCGCTTCCCTGAGTTCAGGCGTCTTTGACGGATCTGACAGCACAACACGGAGCAGGTCCTTGTCGCCCACCCCGACCACGTTCTTTTTCGTTTTCTCCACCTTCAGCACGTCGGCGTTGTTTTCCAGCGTTTTCCCGGCCCGATCGACGTAGAAATAAGGCAGGAAACCGTTGACGAAAACGCAGGCCGTTTTCCCGTTCTTCTCCTTCCCGAACAGCCTCACGACAGGGCGACTGCCCACGTTTATGTAGTCCACGTCGATGAGCTGTATCTCCATGCGAATCTCTTGCGGCCGGAGGATATAAACGGCACATGCATTCCAACCGCCTGACAGCCGCGGGCGGCTATAAAAAGAGAGGGGGCATATTACAACGCATGAAGATAAACCCCAGGCAGATGGAAAAGATGATGAAGCAGCTGGGCATGCAGACGCAGGAGATAGAAGCGGACGAGGTTGTTATACGGGCGAAGGGAATGAACATCGTCATCTCCAACCCCCAGGTCACGCGGGTGAAGGCGATGGGACAGGACACGTTCCAGATAGCCGGTGAGATTTCGGAGCGGCCGCTTGAGAAGTTCACGCCTGACGACGTCAGGATGGTCATGCAACAGACCGGAGCCACGGAAGCCAAGGCCAAGGCCGCGCTTGCGGAGACGGGCGATCTGGCCGGGGCCATAATGCGGCTGAAAGCCAAATGAACCGCGCCGTATCAGCGTTTATAAATATATGGGGGAATTAAGGGTTTATGGACTCCAAAGAGTACGCTTCCACGGCCGCGTATATACTTGCAGGCGTGCTGCTGGCTTTCCTGATAAACGCAGGCATGGGGCTGGCGCTGGGCACGGACCTGCCCATCGTCGCCGTGCAGTCGAACAGCATGGTCCCGACCTTCTACAAAGGCGACCTGCTCATTCTCCAAGGAGTTCCGAAGGAAAGCATAGCGGTGGGTGACATCATAGTCTTTGCAGCCGATGAGCGCTCGACGCCGATAGTGCACCGCATCGTGGCCATCAACGCCGACGGATCGTTCCAAACGAAGGGCGACGCCAACAACGGCCAGCTGCCGTTCGAAACGAAGATACCATACGACCGTATCCATGGCAAGGCCATGTTCATAATCCCCTATCTGGGCTGGGTCAAGATCGGCCTTTCCGAGTACCTCATACCGGCAATAGCCAAAAATATCGCGTTAGTCATGCTTTTTAGCGTGGCCGCCATTATAATTTACTACAAATTCTGGAGGTCCGAATGAGGTTCTGCGAAAAATGCGGCTCTGCGCTGGTGAGCAAGGAGGAGAAAAGCGGCACAGTCCTTGTTTGCAGGCGCTGCGGAAAGATAACAAAGAAATACAAGCCCCTGGAGATAGAGGAGAAGCTGGAACGTAAGCCGCTGGACGACAGCGTCGTTGTCATAGATGGCGGCGAAGAGGCGCTCCCGAAGACTAAAACGACGTGCCCGAACTGCAGCCACAAGGAGGCGGTGTGGTGGTTGCGCCAAATGCGCTCCGCGGACGAGGCGCCGACGCTCTTCTACAGGTGCACCAAATGCAGTCACTCTTGGAGAGAGTACGGTTGATATGGCTGAGAGGAAGGAATCGAAGCGTGCAAAGTTAGACGCCAAGGCGCTCCTTTCTGTCATCCCCAAGCATTGGCATCTCTTCGTCCTGCTGGCCATCTTCCTTATGGCCTATTGGGTGCGCATAGCTCCGGCCAGGTTCGACGAGATCCAGGACCTAGACTCCTACTACATGCTGAGGATGTCCGAGTATGCGGCGACGCACGGGCTCACGCTTCCAGCCGTAGATACTATGCGTTTTTTCCCAAACGGGGTTGACCCCTACCAGGCAGATTTCCCAGGGCCCGTCTTCATGCCGGCTGCGATGTACATAGCGATGAATGCTCTGGGCATCAGCATGCACTTCATACGTTTTGCCATAATCTTCCCGGCCATCATGGGCTCTCTCGCCGTCCTGGCCATGTACCTGTTCTCCAAGCAGCTCTTCAGCAGAAGGACCGCGCTCATAGCGTCGTTCTTCTTCGCCACCATCCCGGCCTTCATGACACGAACCACCGCCGGCGTGCTGGAGAAGGAGCCCATAGGCGGCGTCTTCATCCCGTTGACGATGTGGCTGTTCGTGCTGTCCTATAAGGCCACAGGCAGGAAAAGCTGGATCTACGGCGTGCTGGCAGGCCTATCATTCGCTGCGCTGGGCCTCTCGTGGGGAGGCTCGAGGATACTTTACATACTCCTGCCGGCTTACGCGCTTGTGATGATGCTCATAAACAGGAACGTCGACCGTCTCGTTCCGGCCTACCTTCCGACATCCATAATAGGGATCCTGCTGCCGCAGGTTTACCCATTCCACGCGGGTCTTCTCTCAGCGACGATGCTGCCCTGCCTGCTGGCTGCGGCCGTGCTGGTGATGCGCTTCGGCGCGGAGCGTTCCAAGCTGGTGAAGGCGGAGAACCTGCGCTACGTCGTTCCGGCCATCATAATATTCGGGGTGGTCTCGCTCCTTGTGGGGTCGGTGTTCTATGACCCGTTCACCCACTTCATCAACGACCTTGGGCGTTATTTCTTCTTCGACATGGGTGTCCTAGGCAGCACAGTGGCAGAGCAGATGCACGGAGACTGGTCGTCCGTTTTCGGTTCTACGAGCTCGTCTTACACGGCAGCGCCGCTGGCAAGCTATACGAGCATCTGGATTTTCGCCTTCCTTGGATTTGCCGCCATGGCCGCCAGCATGGGTTATGCGATCTTCAAGAGGAAGCCCGTTGATTTCCTGCTTCTGCTTCCGCTCCTTTGGTTCCCCATAGGCATATGGGGGGTCTTCTACATGGTCCGCCTCGTCATACTCTTCGCCTTCCCCGCAGCCATGCTTGCCGGGTTCCTTTTCGGCTTCCTTTTCGACAGGCTGGAGCTCATTGCCAAGGGCCCTGAAGGCCGTGACAGGCTTCTGTCGTTCGGGGTGCTCTCAGTGGCCGCTTCCGCGATATTGTATGTGCTCAGCCAAGCCCTCACCGTGACGGTCATGGGCTGGCTCACGTGGCTGATGCTGGCGGCCGCGGCGTTGAACGTATGTGTCCTCGCCGGCCTTTTCGTTCTCTTCAGGAAGAGGCTGCCGACGGACTATACGTTCCTGCTTATGCTCGTCTACGCATGCATGGCCGCAGGCCTATGGTTCGGCCTCTCTTCCGTTTCCGCGTCTGCTGCCTCCGCGTCTCTCATAATCGGCCCGCCGCTGTTCTTCGCATTCCTGTTCGCCGCGCTGTTCGTCAGGAAGAAGATGGACATGCGCGCATTGGGGCTCGCCCTGCTCTCCGTGTTCATGGCCTACGCCATCGGCGTGAACATATCCAACGCCTACAACTACGGAAATGCGCTGTCGCCGATATTCTGCTTCCCGCGGGACGACGCGAAATGCCTTATCCTCAGCGACGACGGCCACTCTTACGAGTTCGTGACCAAAGACCAGCCGTGGCACCAGGCCGCTGAGTTCTTCGTGAAGAACACGACCACCGACTCGTCGATCCTATCATGGTGGGACTTCGGCTACTGGTTCCAGACGCGCTGCCAGCGGCCGTCCATAGCTGACGGAGGCAACATAAACGCATCCGTTGACGAGGATATAGCCGTCTGGTTCACCTCTCCGCCGCAGAACTGGAGCCAGTTCGAACCCTGGCTGGACGAGCACAGGCCATCTTACATACTTATGGATTACACCTTGCCCGGCAAGTACGGCGCCATCTCCAGGATTGCCACGCGGGGGGTTGAGACCAAGAGCATGCAGCAGTTCCCCTATGCCCGGTCGTTCCAGCAGGGCAACCGGACCATAGTCGAAGCATGGCTTCCCACATCCACTTCGGAGGGGGTGCCGATAAACATGTCGCTTTTCATGCCGTTCACGGAGGAAGGCTACCCGGCCGGCATGGCACAGTTGATCATATCGCACAAGGACCAGGTCCTGCAGCAGAACTATGTCGCCGACTACTGCACGCCGGCAGGCATAATAAAGCTGGGTGAAGCGGCAGACAAGGACCTCCCGGGCTGCTTCGCCATGATAAACGGTGTCGGCGTCTTCTTCATACCTTACGAAGTGGAGCACACGATATTCACGTCGCTGATGTTCATGGACGGCACCGGCCTGCCTGTGAAAAAGGTCTTCGACAACGGGCTCATAAAGATATACGAGACCAAGTACGCGGTGCCGTTGAATGCGACCAATTCCACAGGATAAGCCACGGCACAATCTATTTTTATGTGGCCACGGAAGTTAATATTGTGGTTCGCATGCGCATCCTCATGCTCGGCTCCAAGGAGTACCCGTTCCACTCCGGCGAGGGCTTCGAGAAGAAACCCAGCGGCGGGATAGAAGTCCATGTGGAAAAGCTGTCAAAATACCTTGCCCGCAGCGGCCACGACGTCTTCATCATCACGCGGCGGTTCCCAGGCCAACGTAGCCACGAAAAGATCGGGCGCATACGAGTCATCCGCGTCCCCTTTTTGAACAATGCGCTTCTGAGAACCTTTACCTTCAACGCCCTGGCTTTTCTCAATGCGCTGGGCCTGACACGCAAGGAACGCATTGACGTCGTGCATTGCCACGGGCAAGTCGCAGGCTTTTTTGGGTTCTTCTTTTCCAAGCTGGTAGGGAAGCCGATGGTGTACACGCCCCACGGCATCGCCTATTCGTGGCCCGGCCCCATACGCCTCACGCTCGGCGCTTTTGACAGGTTTGCCCTGAAGGGCGCAAGGAAAGCGCTGTTCATCAGCCCGCGCGAAAAGGCCGCATTGTCCAAGCACGCACGCAGATGGGCGCTGCTTTCAAACGGCATAGATTTCGACGATTACAAAGAAGCCGGGACTGGTGGAGATGGGGCAAGGTTCATCTTCATCGGAAGGCTCGTCAAAGAGAAGGGCATACCTATCATGCTCGAAGCCTTCGCACGGCTCCAGAAAGACGAGCCTAAGGCAGAGCTTGTCATAGCAGGCGACGGCCCCCTCCGCAAAGAAGTCCAGTCCTTCATGGTCGCTAACCCGCGCTTGAACATACGCTTCCTTGGATGGAGGCGTGACGTCCCTGCGCTGCTCTCCAGCGCCGACGCTTTCGTCCTGCCCTCTCAGGAGAGAGGGCAACCCATAGCGCTGCTGGAAGCCATGGCTGCCGGGAAGGCCGCGCTAACGTCGCTCCCATACATAGATGACGGGAAGACAGGCCTCTCGTTCAGAGCCATGAGTGTGGATGGCCTCTGCAAAAAGATGCTCTACGTCTGCCGCAACCGTTTTGAATGCGCCACCCTCGGCGCGGCCGCCAGGGAGTCAGTCCGCCAACTCAGCTGGGAAGTCGTCGTGAAAAGTTTCATCAGCGAGTACCAGGCGCTTTAGGCGCAAGGTACGAGCATAGGACTCCGGCAGGCACATCTATAACGAACGTCGAGAAGCGGAGCAGCACCATGGCTGTGGCGACAGTCACGGGGCCATACCCAAAGGCGACAGAGTAGAGTATAGTCCCGCTGACCTCTATGGAGCCGAACCCGCCCGGTATCATCGAAAGGATCCCGACTACAATGACAAGCATGTACACGAGTATGACCGTGAAAAAGTCAGGCTGCAGCCCGAGGGCGAGGAATATGAAATACATCCTGGCAGCTATCATGACGATCCCCAAGGCGGTTATGGCTAGGGGCCACGCCATCCTTCTTGGAGTCAGGCCCCCCCGAAGCGCGGCTTTGCAGGCGCCGGTCCCGGCGTCTTTCAGGCTTCTCGAGAGGAGGGGTATTTTCGCAAGCATGCGCATGAAAAGTCCCGAACGGAAGAAAAGGACTCCAGCACCAATCAACGCAAGCAGGGCCAGCCCATAAATTATGTAGCCGTATGCAAAGGCCGACGCTGACAGCAGGGCAAATGCAATGAGCAGCAGGCTCGTGGCGACGAAGTCTACGACGCGCTCGATGACGACGACTATGATGCCGCGCCCATAGTCCAGCCCCTCCCTCTTAAGGAAGTAGCTTTTCATGAACTCGCCGCTCTTGGCCGGGCTCAGCATGGAGAAGACGTTGGAGATTGAGAACGCCTTGAAAAGGCTCCAGAACCCCGGCATCGGCTCTTTCTTTGTTTCCATCCAGACGCCTTTCAGCACAGATCTGAACCTAAGCGTCATTACCAAAAGGATGGCTATAGTCAGCCCGGGAGAGGCCAGGAAGATAGGCACGTTCACCTTGACAAGCGATGCCGCCAGGTTGGCAGGCCCCGTCTGTATTATGAGGCCGGCGAACAGGGCCAGGCCGATGGCGATGAACAGCCATTTCACGTTCCATTTCATGCACATAATTTGAGCGGCCGGCTTATAAGAGCGCCTCAGCATTACCAAAACGCGGCCCTTTAATACCTTTTTCCTCATATTTATGTTATGGAAAAACTGTGCATACTAGCCTGCGATATGAAACCGCCCTGGGCCGAAGGCGTCAAGAACAACATGCACAACATAGGCAAAAGGCTTTCAAAGCAGTTCGACGTTTTCTATCTTGGATTCTCCGACAAGACGGGCATCTCTTTTCTGGAAGGCTCCCGTTCCTATACTGTCAAATCGCCGCTGTTCAGGACCAAGGTCGAGAGGTGGTTCTATCCGGTGGGCGCCATTAACGCCGTGAACCAGGCAAAGCGCATACTGGAAAAAGAAAAACCGGACATAATACTCTCGGGTTTGGAATCGGCCAGCATGGGCCTCATGGCCCGGCTCATCCGCAGGCATTGCAGCAGGGCGGTCCACGTGCAGATAGTCACAGGCGACTGGTATTCCTTTCGGCGCACGCCACCGAAGATATTCCTGGCAGAGGAACTGCCCCACATGCTCTTCATAAACAGGCGCATTTCCAAGATGGGTCTGTCCGGCGCCGACAGGCTGTTAGCGACAAGCCGGTATATGGAAAAAAGGATAGAGCAGCTGGGATTTGACAACGTCGCATACGTTCCAAACGGCGTTGACAGGGAACGGTTCAAAGGTGATCCGAAGCAGCGGACGAAGCATTCCGAGGACTTTGTCGTATCTTACGTGGGGCACCTCACTTATGTCAAGGGCACATCGCTGCTGCTGAAAGCCTTCGTGCGCCTTCATAAGGAGGCCGACACCAAGCTGCTGCTGGCCACGACCTTCGGTTCAGAAGAATGGATAAACCGCTGGGCAAAGAAGGTCAGCGGCATCGAGCTGTCCGGCATAGTGGAACCCGAGAAACTCTACAACTCAAGCGATGTCTTTGCCTTGCCGAGGAGGCGGTCTTACGGCACGATAACATACCCGAACGTGATACTGGAATCCATGTCCTGCGGGACCCCGCCGGTGACAAGTGACCTTCCAGGCATGTCAGAAGTCGTCAAGGATGGAGACAACGGCTTCCTCTGCAGGCCTGACAACGAGGAGGATTTGTTCAAACGGCTGCTGCACCTTTCCGAGAACATGGGCGAGGTCAGAAGAGCCGCGGTAAGGGCGGAACGCAGCATGAAAGCGTTCGATTGGGACATCATAGCAGGCATGGTGAAGAGGGAGATAGATGCAGTTTGAGGATTTCTATAAGGTGAGAAGGAACGCTGAACGCTACGAACGTGAGAGGTTCTCCAGCGTCGGCGGCCGGGAGGTCGACCGCGTCGAGCAGGAGGCCGTCTTCAGCTTCATCAGCAGCCTCAAAGCAAGCGGCAGAGTCATGGATCTGGGTTGCGGAACCGGCAGGATCACATCGGAATTGGTGCGCCGCGGATTCCGGAGGGTCGTTGGGATAGACGTATCAGACGCCATGCTGGCGGAAGCGAAGAAGCACGTCAAGGGCGCCGAATTCATCCGTTCGAGCATGTTTTCGCTCCCTGAACTGGGCACCTTCGACGCCTGCGTTTCCGTGCGGGTCATCCACCATCTCAGGTACGCAGACATGAAAAGAGCCTTCATCCAGATCCGGAGGGTGCTCAAAGACGGTGCGGTCTTCGTGTTTGACACTAACAGGGCGTTCAGTCCAAACGCCGTGACCAAGCTTGCCAACCTGTCTGGCAGGCTGTCATACAACCAGTTCACATGCGACAAGACCGTTATGAAGCTGCTAATGGACTGTGGATTCAGTGTCCAGATGGTGGAAAGGAGATTCTTAATCCCGTCTTTCATGCTCAACGCAAGCGGCCCGCTCGCGGCCCGGGCCGCAGGCATAAACAGGCTCTTGGAACGTCGCTTGCCTCTGCTGTGCGCTTCCACGTTCTGGAAAGCCCGGGCTGCCAAATGACAGCCGATTCACACTCCCAGGCCCTCTCTCAGACGCGCTCCAGCGCTTCGTGCCAGCAGCGTGGGAAGCTTCTTCCATAACTTGACCAGAAGCCTGTATCTTGGTCCCTCCGGATCCACGTTTGGGATCTTTTTAGCTTTCCACAACATGTAGTAATGCGGAAAATCTTCCTCTGTCGTGGCCCACATGCGTTTGAAGAAATTGGGCGGGCTGGCCACGCTGGTGCGGCTGCGGCCCCAGTCAAATGTTTCGTAGGCATTTTCGCATCCCCACTTAAGGAACTCCCAATGCAGGATGTCGTTGGGCCGCATGTCCCAGAAGCGCTTATCCGACACGTTTATGATTATGTGGATTCTCCTCTTGTAGGTGAACCCCACGAGGACGGCCACGAGTTCCCCCTCGTGGTACGTCCCGAAGATACGTCCCAGACCGCGTTCGACGAATGTATCATAAAAGCTTTCAAAGAATCTCATCGGATACGGCGGGGAGCCGAACTCCTTCATGCTGGCTAGGTAAAGCTTGTGCAGTTCCTTCAGCTCCTGCCTCTCTACCGGCTTCACTTTCAGGGAAGCCTCCTCGGCTTTTCTGACGGCCTTCCTTTTTTGTTTGCTTATCCTGCTCCACAGCTCTTCCGCATTTCCGAGCTGTGTGACGAATCTCTTGCCGCCGACATATCCGGTCATGCCCAGCCTTTCCATTGAACTGCCGAAGTCCGTCAGGCCGCGGTGCACTTCAAGATAGTCAAACGAGGATGCGTACCTTTTTTTAATTCCCTCAAAAACACCCTCTAGCTGATTTGTGTCTCCCGCCGGGCCGCCGTAATCCATGAATGCGCAGGAAATAAGCTTGTTGCCGAAAACGGCGCTTTTGACTTCAGTGAAAGGGAAGATGCCGCTTATTTTGCCGCCTTCAGACGCCGCCATGAAGACGTGCCTGGCGCCTGGGAAGGCCTTCTTTACGAAGGCGCCCCACTCCGGCGTGTGGAATATCTGCGTTTCATTGGTTTCCAGAAACTCTCTCCATTCAGGAGAGTCGCCCGTTAGTTCAGCCACTTCCATTGACCTGCCCCCACGTGATGCGCACCATGACGGTCCATTTTTTAATGGCCGCGGGGTATTTTAACTTTTCCGGGAAGAAAGCGCCGGCTGCAAGCAGTTTCGGCGTGCATGACGCATCTTTTATAAACGTTGTCCCGGTAATAATAGCATGAAGAGCCTGCTGATAAACCCGCCGTATCTCAAATATGTCTACGAGAACCGGAAGGATGCAGCGTCCATAGACGCTCCGCTTTCCTTGGCCTACATAGCCGCCGTGCTGGAGAAGAACGGCCTCGAGGTCGAGATACTGGACGCCAACGCGCATAACCTGTCGTTGGAAAAGACGGCCATGCATGCAAAGGAGTCAGAAGCGGAGCTGATTGGCATAACAGCCACGACCACGGTCATCCCCCTGGTCTACAAGCTAACTAAGGCGATAAAGGCTGTCTGCAGCAAGAAGGTGGTCGTTGGCGGGCCGCACGTCTCTTTTGAGGCTGAAAGGACGCTCAAGGAATGCCCTGAGATAGATGTGGTGGTGCGCGGAGAAGGCGAGATTACCTTTCTCTCGCTGGCCAAAAACGCGGGCAGTCCGGATGGCATAGCCGGCATAAGCTACAGAAAGGGGCGTCGCATAGTTCACAACAGGGATCGGGCGCCGATAGAGGATATAAACACGCTCCCCTTTCCTGCCAGGCACCTGCTGCCGATGCATCTTTACAACTCGGGTTCGATGATATCCAAAGGTAACGACGGGCTGAGATACGCCTCTGTCATTACAACGCGCGGCTGCCCCAACAAATGCGTTTACTGTTCATCATCGCACTTCTGGGGAACGCGTGTAAGGTTCCGCAGCCCCGAAAATGTAGTCGAAGAGATAGAATCCCTTCAGCGCGCTTACGGTACCAGGGAAATCTTCTTCAAGGACGACACGTTCACGTTCTCGCCGGTAAGAACGGAGAGAATATGCGATCTCATCATGAGCAAAGGCATTGACATAAAATGGAGCTGCTATGCCAGGGTGAACACGATATCAGAGCCGTTGCTGAGGAAGATGGTTAAGGCGGGCTGCTTTGCGCTGGACTTCGGCATAGAGAGCGGCAACCAAGAAGTGCTTAACAGGATACACAAGAACATAACGCTGGACCAGGCCCGGGCGGCAGTTGCATTGTCCAAACGGTTGGGTGTCATGGTGTATGCCAGTTTTATGTTTGGCCTGCCCTCGGAAGACATGAAGAAAGCCAAGGAAACCATAGACTTTGCGGTTGAGATCAGTCCAGACATAGCCCAGTTCTTCATAACGACCCCGTTCCCCGGAACGGAACTGTATGCGGAAGCCGTGGAGAAGGGCTGGATAAAGGAGATAGTGTCGTGGGGAAGGCTGAACATAATAACCAATAGGGAATACAGGAACGACGATCTTGACAACGGTCAGATACACATGCTCATGTCCATGGCCTACAAGCGGTTCTACTTCAGACCCTCCTTTTTGTTCCAGGCAGCGAAGAGGCTGGTGAAGGACCCTGCTGGGCTTGCGCCGAAGTATCTCAAGGGAGGCATGGCGGTTTTAAACCTTTTATGACAAGAATAAAGGAGCATTTGGGAGCATAGGTGCTTGCGGATGGATACGGCATTGGTCACCGGAGGCGCAGGTTTCATAGGATCGCATCTAGCCTGTGCGCTCGTCGAACGCGGCTTCAAAGTCAAGGTTCTCGACGACTTTTCCACGGGCAGAACGGAGAACCTGAAATGCGTCGAAGGAACGGCAGAAATGATCAACGGCAGCGTGGCCGATCTGCTGCTTGTCAAGAAGTCGATGAAAGGTGTGGACTGCGTCTTGCACGAAGCTGCGATCGCTTCAGTGCCGCGTTCCATAGAGCGCCCCGCAGAGAGCGCGATGGCCAACATCATAGGCACCCTCAATGTCCTGATAGCGGCCCGTGACGCCCGCGTCAAGCGCGTTGTCTATGCATCTTCATCATCCGTATATGGAGACACGCCAACGCTCCCTAAGACGGAAGACATGCCCCCGAATCCGCAGTCTCCCTACGCTCTCACAAAGTATGCCGGCGAAAGATACACGCAGCTGTTCCATTCGATATACGGGCTCGAGACCTTGGCGTTGCGTTACTTCAACGTCTTCGGTCCGAGGCAGGATCCAAACTCCCAATACGCGGCGGTCGTCCCGAGGTTCATAACATCAGCGCTGTCCGGGAAGAAGCAGACGATATACGGTGACGGAGAGCAGACCAGGGATTTTGGCTACATCAAAGACGTTGTCGAGGCCAACATGCTAGCCATGAATGCCAAGAAGGGATTCGGCGAGGTCTTCAACATCGCTGGCGGAAAGCGCACAAGCATCAACGAACTCCGTTCCATGATATGCGAGCTCGCAGGCAAAGACGTTGAAGCTGTTTACGAGCCTGCCAGGAAAGGCGACGTCAAGCATTCGTTGGCTGACATAGGCAAGGCACAGAGGACGCTGGGGTTCAATCCCAAATACAGCGTCAGGGACGGCCTTAAGGAGACCGTGGAGTGGTACCGTGGACTGCGCTAGCTTGAATGCGTTGGTGAAAGAGAAGAAAGCCCGCATATGCATAGTCGGCGTAGGCTACGTCGGCCTGCCGCTGCTTCTGGCGTTTTCCAAGGCCGGCTTCAAGGTCGTCGGCTTCGATGTAAGCGCAGAGAAGACACGCGGGCTGTCAGAGGGCAGGGACGTAACCAAGGAGCATGACGAGGCGGAAATTTCAGCTGCAATCAAACGGGGGGCGACATTCACGTCAGACCCGTTCAGGATAAAGGAATGCGATATATCCATAATCTGCGTCCCCACCCCTGTGAAGGAATCTAAGGAGCCGGACATGGGTTATGTCAAGTCTGCGGCCGAGACGGTCGGGGCCAACCTTAAGCCCGGAAACCTTGTGGTTCTTGAATCCACAGTCTATCCGGGCGCCACAGAGGAGATAGTAGTGGCAGCGTTGGAGAAGAAATCAGGCCTCAAGTGCGGCCGCGACTTCACAGTGGGCTATTCGCCCGAGAGGATAAATGTGGGCGACAAGGAGCATTCGTTGGAGCGTGTTGTGAAGGTCATCTCAGGCATGGACGATGCAACAGCAGAAACCATGGAGTCGCTCTATAACAGCATTGTCAAGGCAGGGACGTTCCGCGCCAAGGACATCAAAACAGCCGAGGCCGCAAAGGCCATAGAGAACATACAGCGCGACATCAACATAGCGCTGGTCAACGAACTTGCGCTCATATTCGAACGGATGGGGATCGATGTGATGGAAGTCCTGAAAGCCGCGGCCACAAAGTGGAACTTCAACGTCTATTATCCGGGGGTTGTGGGCGGTCACTGCATCCCCGAAGACCCGTATTTCCTCGTTCACAAAGCCAAGCGCGTAGGTTACAACCCGAAGATAATCTTGGCCGGCAGGGACATAAACAATTTCATGCCTTTGCATGCCGTGAACCTGATCGAGGAGGGCCTGAAGAGGGCGGGCAAGTCTTTAGACGGGAGCCGGGTCCTTCTGATGGGCCTCACGTTCAAGAAGAACGTCAGGGACGTGAGGAACACGCCGGTGAAGGAGATGATAGCAGAGCTGGCCAAGTCCGGCGCCGATTTCATCGCCTATGACCCGTTGGTCATAAAGGAGCAGGCCGAAAAGGCCTTCGGCGTCAAAGTGGCCAACAGCCTGGACGGCCTTGAAGGCATAGACTGCATCGCAGTTCTCACAGACCACGACATTTTCCGCGGCATCACGATGGAAAGGCTGCTCAAGATATGCAACGCAAAGCCGGTCCTCGTGGACACGAGAAGGCTCTTCAGCTGGGAAGGCGCAAGGAAAGCCGGATTCATATACTTGAGCTTCGGTTTCAAGTGAGCTCCATGTAACTATGTGCGGGATAGTAGGCTTCAGTTGGGAAGATGGGAATCTTGTCAGGAGGATGGCTTCGCTGATAAAATACAGAGGGCCGGATCAGGAAGGCTTCTACACGGACCGCTCTGTTTCGCTGGGCAACCGGCGGCTGAAGATCGTGGACCTTTCGGAGCGCGGCAAGCAGCCGATATTCAACGAGTCAGGAAGCATGTGCATCGTTTTCAACGGCGAGGTGTTCAACCACAAGGAACTGCGTATGGGGCTGGAAGCCAAAGGCCATAAGTTCTCCTCATCGACGGACACGGAGGTCGTCCTGCACGCGTTCGAGGAATACGGCCGGAGCTGCCTGAAGAAACTTAACGGCTTCTTTGCCTTCGCGATATACGATCGCGGCAAGAAAAGCCTCTTCCTTGCCCGCGACAGGCTTGGAGTCAAACCGCTGTACTACTTTAACGCCGGCGGCAGATTCATCTTCGCGTCAGAGATAAAATCCATGCTGGAATGCGGCATACACCGCGAGTTGAATGCGCGCTCTCTTGAACGTTTCGTTGCATTCGGCTACAACTACGGACCTGAAACGATGCTTTCGGGCATCAGCAAGCTCATGCCCGGACACAGCATGACTTTTGACCTGACGGCAAAGAAGCTTTCCCTAGAAAAATATTGGGACCTAGAACCGAATCCGGATTATGGCATGCCCGAAAGGCATTTCACGGCATCGCTGGAAACCCTGCTCCTTGACGCAGTAGAGAAACGGATGGTTGCGGAAGTCCCTGTGGGAGCGTATCTGAGCGGAGGCATAGACTCCTCGACGGTCGTCGGAATGATGGACGCGTGCAGAAAGATCATGGGCGGGAATGAAATACGTACATATTGCATCGGTTTCGGCCGCAGCGATGACGAACTGTGCCAGGCAAGGTTGGTCGCAGAGCATCTCGGTACAAACCATACGGAATTCATGGTTTCACCTGACATAGAGAAAATCCTGCCAAAGATTGTATGGCATTCGGATGACCCGATAGGGGACCCGGCCTTCGTCCCGATATACATGCTGACTGAAAAGGTTCGCCCGAAGGCCACGGTGGTCCTTACAGGCGACGGTGGCGACGAGTTCTTCGCAGGCTACGAGCAGGTGAAGATATTGCCTAAGGTACACAAGCTCCGTTTCATGCCGAAGGCGGCCAGGTTCATGGCATCTAACGCGGCTCTGAGGGCGATACCAAACAGGGCGCTTGAGCTCCTTTTCAAGCACGCTTCTGCGCTTGGCGATGCCGGGAAGCAGCGGGCGATCAGCATAATCACTCACGCGGACGACAAAGCCAGAGCCTACGCCGACTTCTGCTCGATAATCAGCGATGACGAAGCCAGAGAGCTTGTGGTGAGATCCAACGGCGTCGTTGGGGACCTTCGGAGAAGCTTCGGCGGCGGCAGCTATTTCAACCAAATCCTTCTGACGGACATACGCAACCAGCTGCCTGAGGCGTTCTGCATGAAGAACGATAAGATGGTCATGGCCCATTCTGTGGAAATGAGGACACCGTTCCTTGATTACAGGGTTGCGGAACTTTCTTTCCGGATGCCACAGAGGCTCAAGCTGCGCGGCAGCACAGAGAAATACATACTGCGCAAAGTCGCTTACAATTACGTTCCACGTCAGATCCTTCATCGGAAGAAGCAGAGATTCTACGTCCCCATAGACCAGTGGCTGGCAGAGGACCTGCGGGGCCTCGCGGACGACCTGCTTTCGGAAAAAAGGCTTAAAAGACAGGGGCTCTTTGATTATAGGTATATGGAGCGCATAAAGCGCGGCTACAGCTCTTCGCCGCTCTTTTACGCCCGGCAGCTGTGGAGCATGCTCGTGTTCCAGATATGGCACAGCATCTTCATAGAAAAGGAGAAGGCATGAAAGACGTGACGATAGTCCTGCCGGCTTACAACGAAGCCGAAGCGCTGGCCAAGATACTGGGTGAGCTGAAAAAGAAATACAAGGAGGCGCAGGTCCTGGTCGTTGACGACGGATCCACGGACAGAACAGCCGAAGTTGCGAGGAAAGCCGGCGTCACGGCAGTAAGCCACCCATACAACAAAGGCTACGGAGCAGCTCTGAAGACCGGGGCCAGGGCGGCCAAGACGGAATACGTTCTTTACTTTGACTCGGACGGCCAGTTCTTCACGGACGACATAAATGCCGTCGCCGCCGAGCGGAACAAATATGACATGGTCATAGGCGCCAGGCCCAAGGAGTTCACGATGAAGGACATGGGAAGGCGGGTCATGAAAGCCATGGCAAGTTACCTCTCCGGGAAGAAGATACCTGACATTAACTGCGGTTTCCGCCTCATACGCCGCCAGCGAGTGCTGGACTTCATGAGCATACTTCCCGACGGCTTTTCGTTCACGACGACGATAACCTTGGCCATGCTCCAGGCTGGGGACAGCGTCAAGTTCCAGCCCGTGCGTGTCAAACCGAGAGAATCAGGCAAGAGCGGAATCAAAAAAATGCGCCACGGCCTCAGGTTCATGCTTTACATTCTGAGGATGGTCATGCTGTTCAACCCTCTTAAAGTCTTCCTTCCAGTCAGCCTCGCGCTTTTTGCAGTCGGTTTCCCGGTTTTCGCATATTTCCTGCTGTTCCAAGCGCATGTCAGCCAGACGTCGCTCATGCTGATCCTGTTCTCTCTCATGACATTCCTTTTCGGGCTGGTGGCAGACGCGATATCTGTGCTGGTCAGGAAATGATGATGCAAGTCGCAATAACGGTGGACATAGAAACGGACTGGGGCGGAAGGCAGGACGCGGACGAAGTGAACTACGGCATCGAGTTTGCCCTCCCAAGGATAGCGTCGCTGCTGGAAAAGTTCAACGCAAAAGCCACGTTCTTCGTCTGCGGTGAAGTCCTTGAGCGGTATAGCAAGGAAATTATCGCATTGCGCGACGCCGGCCATGAGATAGGCTGCCACGGCTACACGCACAGGAGCCTGACCGAAATGCCAGCGCCGCAGATTACAGAGGAGGCGGAGAAATGCCTGAAGCTGTTCTCCACCCACGGAATAGAGGCCAAAGGCTTCAGGGCCCCGCAGGGGAAGTTCAACGAAAATCTCTATAAGGCGCTGGTTTCCCTCGGCTTCTCTTATGATTCCTCCGTCATCCGGGCGCGCGTGCCGGGAAGGCTGGACAACACCTCATACCCAATGCAGCCATACGACGTCAGTGTGGACGGGAGGACGATGAAGGAAATACCCATATCACCCATACCAAAGCTGAACCTTCCTCTCGGGCTGCTATGGATCAACAGTATGGGCTTCAGGGTCTTCAACAGACTCGCCGGCGGCCTTCCGGAAAGGGCAGTGTTCTACATGCACCCCTTCGATATTGTCTACCCAAAACCCTCGTTCCACGTCGGGTTCGTCAAGCGTGGCTGGTACTCTTACAGGGGGAAAGACGCTGAGAAGACTCTGGGGGAGCTGATGGAGTTCTTCGGGAAGACAAGGAAGTTCGTCAGGCTGAGCGAGATGCTTTAGCAGCCTTTGCCCAGGATTTCAACCCAGTGGAAGCTGTCTGCGAAGCGTTTGCATATAGCATAGCCTTCAATGGTCTCGTTGATGACAGCATCAGAGCGTATTATGTAGTCTGTATCACCATTTTGCAGCGCCCTCCCGGAATTGTAATGGAAGTCTCCAATTCCGATGTCTTGCGAAGAGAACGTTGAATTCTGTGGCAGGGAACTTATCCACACTCCAGCGTCAGAGAACACCCGACTAGTCAGGTGCTCTGTGCGCGGATAGTACCAACGATAGGCTGCAAAGGAGAAGGCGAGATGAACTATGAGGATGAACGCGATTAGAGCCCTTTTGTTTACCTCAACGCCGAAGACGCGAAAGCCTTTGCCCCCCAGCAGATTGGAGATGAACCATGAGAATGCTATGACGAAAACCGGGATTACAGGGAGCATGTATCTGGCCACCATCGAGGGAACAACGGTCACGTGAGGCGCCAAGAAAACAGCCAGCCAGAGAAGCATGAACATCCAATCGAAGGCAGCACCTTTGCCCTCTTTCAGCGCCTTCCTGGCGAGGACGGCGAACGAAACAAGCATGGTTGGCGCGGCGAAGATGAGAATGAAAAAAACGAGTCGGAGAAGATTGCCCGCCTGTATGGGGACACTGGCTGCAAAGACTAAATCCCCGTTATAGTCATCTTCAAGCGCAAAGGCAATCTTTGCCCGCGGCCCGCCGGCCATCCCAATGCGATATGCAGCCGTTCCCTGGAAGCCGCCGGCGATTTTGTAGGCTTCCCACGAGCCGAAAACTGCGACTGCAATCAGCACCAACGGGAGTATCATGGAAACTCGCACTTTTCCTTTGTAAGCGTGCCATGCACATACCAAGAAAGCGAACGATATGAGAAAGAGCCCAGTGGGCCTCAACATGTATGAGAGGGAGATCACGACGGCTGAAAGGAATGCAGCCCTATATGTCGGCTGTCTTAGAAACCTTCTCAGCAGCAGCACTCCAGCATTGACGAACACCAGAAACAGCACATCGGTCAAGACTTGCAGGCTCAACAGGACCGGAAGAGCCAGCGTTGGCATGACAAGGACAGCGATGGAACCGGAACCTTTTTTGAAGTCTTCTGCCAGGTAAAAAATTGATATAGCCATGAGGAATGCGGCAAAAGCCAAATATGCCGGAATCCAAGCCTGTCCGGCAACCAGCATGAAAACGGAGAGTAAAATCGGAAGCAATGGTGCAGTGTCTGTGGGTGATTCGCCCAGCAGGAAACCTTTCCCGGCAGCCAGGTTCTTGGCTATGTCCGCGTATGCCGCGCTGTCCAGCATAGGCATGTAGAACGGCGAAACGGCGTACACGGCTATGGCCCAGGCTAACGCGACAGCAAGCATCAGCGTTTCCGCCTTCATGAAAGCGGGCTTCATGTGAGTGTATTTATAGAACGGCTAAAATAATTACCTATGATAGTCATCGTGCTCGGCACGCGGCCGGAAATCATAAAAATGGCCCCAGTAATACGCGAATGCGTCAGACGCGGGGTCGACCATTTCGTCCTGCATACAGGCCAGCATTACGATTACGAGATGGACAAGGTCTTCTTCAACGAACTGGAACTGGAACCGGAAAGCGTCAACCTGGACGTGGGCTCCGGAACGCATGGCGAAGTCACAGGCAAGATGCTCATCGGCATAGAGAAAGTCCTTATGGAAAGGAACCCCGGCACGGTCTTAGTGCAAGGCGACACAAACACCGTCGTCGCCGGCGCGCTTGCTGCGGTGAAGCTCCACAAAACGGTTGGACATGTCGAGGCTGGGCTGAGAAGCTACAACAAGGAGCAGCCTGAGGAGCACAACAGGATAATAGCTGATCACATTTCTACGCTGCTTTTCGCGCCGACGGAAAAGGCAGAACAGGCGCTTCTGCATGAAGGATTGCCAAGGGAGAGCATATTCCTCACAGGCAACACTATAGTTGATGCGGTGCAGCAGAACCTGGAAATAGCCAAGAAACGCTCCGACGTGCTGGAGCGTTTCAACATACACAAGGACGGCTACTTTCTTGTCACCGCGCATAGGGAGGAAAACGTTGACCATCTAGACAGATTGGCGTCAATCTTGGATGGCCTTAAATCTGTAGCTGAACGGTATGGACTTCCGCTGGTGTTCCCGATGCACCCGAGGACCAAGAACCGGATAAGGGAGTTTGGGCTGCAGGAAAGGCTAGACGCCATCGCTGGCCTGAAGGTCACCCAGCCGCTCGGCTTCTTCGACTTCCTCTCGCTTGAGGCCAACGCCAAACTCATCCTCACCGACTCTGGCGGCGTCGTGGAAGAGGCCTGCATCCTCAAGGTTCCCTGCGTCTCAATGCGAGACAAAAGCGACCGTCAGGAGTCCGTAGACGTAGGCGCAAGCACACTTTCAGGAACGGATTCGGCCAAGATAGCGAAGCTTGCTGCAGAGATGCTAAACAGGAAGAGAAGTTGGAAAAGTCCATTCGGCGACGGCAAGGCAGCCGAGCGGATAGTCAGTCTCTCAGCGGGTGCTACTTGACTATCTTTTCGAGGGGCTTCAGGACGGATTCCCAGTTATATTCTTTCCTTATCAGCTGCAACGCATTGGCAGACATCTCTTCCCACGTCTGCCTGTCGCTCATCTGGTCCAGCGCGTCCAGGAATTCTTCAGCGTCGCTGTTGACTGTGGCTATGCCGCACTTGCGCTGCGCGACAAGCCTGCCCCACTCGCCGAAGTCTACAGTGACCACCGGGAGGCCGCATGCAAGATAATCGAATACCTTTATCGGGCATGCCACATGTCTCGTAGTGTTTTTCGTCGTCGGCGCTATGCCCACGGACATGTTGGCAAAAGTCTGCAGCGTCCGTTCTCTGCTCATGTAACCGAGGTAATAGATGCCCGTCTTCTCCTTCGCCATGCGTTCCATGATGTGCGCCTTCACGGGCCCGTCGCCGAGAAGGTAGTAGGGCCTCTTCTTGTCCTTGACGGCCATGGTGACGAACGTGTCCAGATCTTCCCAGAAAGCGAAGATTCCACCATAAGCGACGCGCATGGGAGTCGTGAACACCGCAGTCTTTGGTTGTGGATCAGCTCCGTTCGGAACGACGAGGACCTTGCCTTTCTTCCCTATGTGGTTGATGCCAAGGATGTAGTCCCTCATAGGCTGCGAGACAGAGAGCACCCAAGTGCTTTTGTGGAACGCCTTGCTTTCAGCGTCATAAAGGTAGTTCAGGTATGCGTCAGATAGTGGGGTAGTCGGATTCTCTGCGTATTCGGCAGAGGCCAGGCCATGCACATCCACGACCGTTTCAATCCCTGGCGGCGCTGCATCAACTGCTATGCTCCCCTGTATGACGCCCTCCGACCAGATCATCTGCGGACGGAACTGCTCTATTTTTTCCCTGAGAACGTCTTTGCCCAGCTTTTCATACGCCGAATATTTGGAAAGCGGGTCTCCGGCGGCCTTCTTGGAAAGGTAGTGTGCCACAGTGCCTGGCCTGCCGGCCATACTCAGCCATGAGCCGTGGTAATCGCGGAGATTGACGACCTCGACTTCGCACCTGGCTTCGAGATAGGCGTGCATCTTTGAAATCCTTATCATGTCGCCAAGGTTTCCACGGAAATCGCAAAACATCAGGACTTTCATCTTGATCAGCAATTAAACGAAAGAAAGCGATTTTAAAAAGGTTTGCACCTTTAAACGCTTTTAATGCCAGTCGCATATTCTTGATTGGTAGTATCAACGATTGCAACACACCCAAAAGACATGCCGTGGCATATATGGCTTCCAAAAGAGGCGTGCACGTCCTCCACAGTGAAATGTGACATCCATGGGAAAATCGGCTCTCACAAACATATTGAAAAGGTGGCGATTGTACGGGATGGCTAAAAGGGCCAGTACGATAGCAAACACACCCAAAAGAATGCATGAGCATAGAAAAATGAAGGTGTTTTATTCACAGTTCGTCGGTCATGATGACATATGCTTTGATGTCGGTGCTAATGTAGGTAACAGGACAAAGGTGTTTCTAGATTTGGGGGCGAAAGTCGTGGCAGTCGAACCGCAGCCTACGTGCATAGCAAGGCTTAGGAAAAAATATGGGACCAATGAAAATGTTACCATTGTGCCCGCTGCCATTGGCTCAAAGAGCGGCGAGACTAGGATGATGATAGGCAGCGAAAACGTCGCATCAACCTTGTCTAAGGGTTGGCTAGAAAAAGTGAAGGGTACACCACAAATGGTCAATTGCCGTTGGGACAGATCCATCGAGGTCTCACTTACGACGTTGAGCCAATTGATTGCGGAGCATGGAATCCCGGATTTCTGTAAGATTGACGTCGAAGGATTTGAAGAGGAGGTGATTAGTGGACTATCAAGGCCGGTAAAAAATCTTTCATTTGAGTTTAATTCTATGTTCCCTAAAGCACCAATGAACTGCATCAAGATTCTTGACGGGCTGGGAGAATACGAATTCAATTATTCCTTGGGGGAATCGATGAAATGGGCCCTTCCAAAATGGACCACAGGCAAGGATATGCGCAAAACCTTAAGCCGGCTTTCTGGATCCTCGGAGGTTGGCGACGTGTATGCTAGACTTTTAAATGGGAAAAGTGCACTATTTCGTAGCCGGCATACGCCTGCACTACAACCAAAAACTATAAAAATCGCATAGTCAAGATATAAGTGGGCTGAGGGGTGTGAACCCCGAATGATGGTACAGCCTACAACATGATCTAACTGGGAGAAGCACTACGCCCCGGTTAGGATGTAACCAAACTGATATGTTATAAAACACCGATATAAAACTCCAATGGCCCGGATGTGCCGTATGATACCTATACATGCTCTCTCGCTCAAAGCATGCGATGTGTTTTCTGGAACTGACAGAGCGGGTAGTTTCCTCCGCTACATTAAAAACCTTTGCGCTTGCGAAAATATGTACACTACGGCCGCGTGCAGGGATTCGCTGAGGTTAGCACTTGACGATATTGGGGTAGGTCGCATGGATGAAGTCATACTGCCGGCATACGCAACCAGAATAATGCGTGACGTTGTGACAGAGAAGGCAGAGTCCGTCTACGCCGACGTAAATCCTGAAACTTTCTGCATAGACCCCAAAGAGGTTGAAAGAAGCATAACAAAAAAAACCAAGGCCATAGTTGCCATACACCTATATGGAAACATGTGCGATATGAAATGGCTCAGGGAGATAGCAGATAAACATAATGTTGGACTGATAGAGAACTGCGCCCAATATCTTGGGAAAGATGCAGGACGTAACGCCGATTACGCACTTTTCAGCTTCTCAATAACTAAAGATATAACCTGCTGGAAGGGAGGCATGTTGTGCTCAAAGGCACCGCTCAAGATAGAGCCAAATGGAAAGAAACAATCAATTCAACGCTTGAAGCTAATTGCCGGCTTAGGGATAGAACAGGGATCCCGGGTTTTAAACCCAACAGACTACGTAAAACACCGTGGATATACACCAGTCAATAGCACTTTAAGCGACTTCCAGCTGTCTGTTCTTGATCTGCAGAGAAAGCGACTAGATGAGATATTCGATTCGAGAAGGATGAACGCAAAGAAATACGTTAAGAGCCTCATCAACGTCACACCACAAAAGGCCGGCAGTGCGACTTACTTCCGCTTTGCCTTTTTAACAAAAGACCCGCACATGTTAACTAAATGGTGCATAATCAACGGGATAACCGCAGGCCGCATGTATTCATTTGCGCTTAGGGACGCACCCGTGGCGTCATACCTGGCATCGCACATGATTATTGTTCCCGTGCACCACAAACTTAAGGGGTCTGTTGTGGAAAGGATAATAGACGTGGTAAACAAGAAAACATCCGAGATGGGATACAATGCAAGTTACAAAAGAAGATGAGTTGAAGATCAGGAACGTTATAAAACACTATGGAAGCGACGTCTACAGTGGAAAGAAGACGACATTAGTACATATGGAGAAAGAGCTGAACGTCACACGCGATTTCCTTTTCCGCGTCGTAAAAGATCGAAAAGGAATGAACGCGCTGGACATCGCATGCCAGATGGGTAGGTACTCCTTTATGCTGGCCGATATGGGGATTGACACCGTTGGGATAGACACGTCAGTCCCCAACCTGGAAGTGGCCAAGGCGCGTCTGGAAAAAGATAAGGCGGAAAACCTGAAGTTCCTCGTGATGGATGCCACCAAATTGTCCTTCGAACCCATGAGCTTTGACATTGTCCTTTGTATAGAGTTGATGCATCATATGTCGAACGAGCTTGCAAACAAGCTATTTGAGGAGGTTCTGGACCTTGCGAAAAAAGGTGGGTTTGTGGTTATAGACATCAAAAACAAGTTCAATCCGTATTTGTATTACGTGTACAGGAGAGACGATAGCGACAACCTGACGCTGAAGACGAGGAGCATATCCTTCTACAGAAAAATAGCAGAGAGACACGGGTTTAAGATGGTTTTTAAGAGGGGACTCTTCACGCCGTTCACGCAGATAGAGCCCTTCATAATTGTGGCCTTTAAAAGATCATGGTAGGAGGCAGATACCAAGTTTCGGCTTTCAGAACTTTGATACTTTTTCCATAAAGGAAAGGTTGACTCCAACCCTTTTGCCTGCTGATATTATCATCTCCAAGTCAGCTTCATCGAAGCAGCGGAGTACGGCCAGAGAAATGACGTAGGCCGCACAGAAGATAAGATACAATATAGCAAAGGCCAGCAAACCGGACGCGGATGTCAACACGTGAAGGGCATATACTGCGCCTAAGGAGATTGAACCGGCAAAAAGGCCTCTTATAACGTAGATGCCAAACGGGTTGAAGCCTTTTAGCTTCCAGACAACAATGATCGAAACAAAGGTCCTGACTATGAAAGATGCGGCGGTGGCCAAGGCAGCCCCAACAACCCCATAGACTGGGACAAGGTAAAAACTGAGCATCACGCATGTGGTTGCAGCAGTCAGCATGCTGAACATTATATATCTGGTTTTTTTGATGGCCAACAGTATTCCAGTGGCAGTGACCTCTAAGGAGTTAATCATGAACCCGGCAGCCAATATGGAAAGAGCGAGCCAACCTTGTGCATACTGCTCCCCGAACATTGCGGTCAGGATTTGAGGCGAGAAAAATGCCAGTGGTAGAAACACCATGAGGTTGATAAGGAAGACCCATTTTACGACAAACCGGCTAACCTTATTCGCCATTCTGGTCCTCCGTAATGTATAGCACTCCGTTATTACTGGCATGAAAAGTGCGGTGAATGATAGCGGGATTAACATGAGCATGTCAGCCATGGGTACGGCGGCGTTGTATACTCCCACCATCGAAACGCCGTCGAAAAGGCCTACTGCAATGGTGCCCATGTAGCTCATGAGAGTGTTTACCAGGTCGCTCACGAAAACCGGGGCAGAGAACAGAATGATTTCCCATCCAAGTCTCCCTGGAGGTTTACCGACCGCATTTTCTGAGAATGGCTTCGTTCTCCTGACTGCGACTATCGCGGTAAACGCGACTAAGATATATGTTGCTGTCCAACTAAGCGCCACCCCAATGGATCCGAAGCCGATAATCCAGATACATGCCAAAACAATAAGCTTTAATGCGCTCGGTATGACTTCTTGCAGTGCTATCTGTTCCTTGGCCATTTTTAGCCCAGTGAAGTAGTAAGCCAGAAGCAGCGAAAGGCTGTAGAACGGCAATGAGAGAGAAAAGACTCGGAGGAATGGGCCGAGTTGAGGTTCGTTGAAGGCAAAAAGCGCAATCTGATCAGAAGAGACGTAAAGAATAGCCGACAGGAGTATGGAGGCAGGGACTGTATAATTGGCGGTCTTTGATATGACTTTTCTCACACCAACGGTGTTGCCACGGGCATTGAAGGAAGCAACAAACCTGGTCACAGCAAGGAACATGCCGAAAAGCGATAAAGTTTTAAGTAGAGAGATTATGGCCACGCCCTCAGAAAAAAGCCCGTAATCAGCGACAGTGTACGTGTGAACTATCAGGAGCCTGTATAAGAAGCTCAGAACCTTGGACGCAGCCAGACCAAGAAAAACTATCCCAGCCCCCTTTGCTATAACTCTGAAAGGAGTAGATTCAGGCAGAGAGGTCATCAAGTAAAATATGTAGCGCCTCTTTAAAATCATCCAAACCTAACCACAGACCCGAGAAGTTGCGGTGATCATCGGTGTATGGCGTTAACATTATAAACCCGCGCCGCCAAGGAAAAGATATGATATCCATAGGCAGGCCGCTCCTGGGCGACGAAGAAAAGCGGGCAGTGATGGACGTCCTGGACTCAGGATGGCTTGTCCAGGGCCCACGTGTAAAGGCGTTCGAAGACGCATTCGCCAAGTACATAAGTGTGAAGCATGCCGTGGCCATAACCAATGGAACGCTGGCCTTGCATTCCGCCTTCATGGCGCTGCATCTGGGGCCGGGAGACGAGGTGGTCACGACCCCCTTTTCGTTCGTCGCCTCGTCCAACGCCATACGAATGTGCGGCGCCAAGCCGGTGTTCGCGGATATATACCCTGAAACGTACAACCTCGATCCAAGCTGCATGGAAGAGAAGATCACAGACAAGACGAAAGCCGTGATGCCTGTGCATCTCTACGGCAATCCAGCGGACATGGGAAGCATCATGAAGATAGCCAAGGCTCACGGCATCGGCGTGGCTGAAGACGCAGCCCAGGCGCACGGCGCTGAGCTCAACGGGAGACGCTGCGGTTCCTTTGGCAATGTTGCCGCATTCTCTTTCTACCCATCAAAGAACATGACGACCGGAGAGGGTGGCATGGTGACAACCAGCGATGATGCGACGGCTGCAACGCTCCGTCTCATACGCGACCATGCACAACAGGAGAAGTACAAGCACGTTTTCCTCGGTTACAACTACCGCATGACCGAGATGTGCGCAGCCATAGGCATAGAGCAGCTGAAGAAGCTGGACGGTTTCAACAGGAGGCGCATCGAGAACGCTAGGTTCCTCACCGAGCAGCTGGACGGCGTGAATGACCTGACCACACCGCAAACATACAAAGGAGCCAAGCACGTTTATCATCTGTACACGATAAGGGTGCTTGGCGGCAAGCGTGACCACGTCCAGAAGTCCCTGGCAGAAAGCGGCGTGGACGCCCGCGTGTTCTATCCGCTACCCATACACAAGCAGCCCTTCTATGAAAAGGAAAGCCATGGGAGCTTCCCTGAAGCTGAGAAAGCCAGCCGCGAAGCTCTATCTCTTCCTGTCCACCCGGCGCTGTCGCAGGACGATCTAGAGACAATAGTTCATGCAGTCAAAAAGGCTATCGCTTAATCCAGAGATGTGCAGGTATTTTCACGGTCTTTTTGCATTTGGCGCACGTAGCCACGACCGAGCTGCCTTCCTTTTTGCCGTGGTCGAGCTTGTCGCCGCAGAAGCAGACGAAGCCGCGGATGCGTGCCGGATTCCCATAGACCAGGGCGTGCGGCGCGACGTCTTTCGTCACAACCGAACCGGCGCCGACCATGCAATGCTCGCCCAGAGTGACGCCGCATAGTATGGTCGCGTTGGCGCCGACGCTGGCGCCTTTTTTCACCAGCGTCTTTTCTACCTGCCAGTCGCCGAATGCGCGGGGGGTTGGGTCGTTGGTGAATACTGCATGCGGTCCTATGAAGACGTCATCCTCTATGGTGACGCCATCATAGATGACGGCCATGTTCTGGACCTTGACGTTCCGGCCTATGATGACGTTCTTGTCAACGTATGCGGACTTCCCGAAAGACGAGCCGTCGCCTATCACGGCGCCTTCCCTGATCTGGACGTAATGCCACACTTTCACATCTTTGCCAAGCTTTGCACCCTTCGAGACCTCAGCGGTCGGATGTATCATGCTGCCCTCGACTTTTCTATAACCTTCATCGCAATCTCCAGCGTCGCCAGCCCGACATCGCCGTTCACTAGCGGCTCCTGCCCTTCCTGAATAGCGTGCAGAAAGCTCTCCAGCTCCAGTCTCAGCGGTTCGCCCTTCTTTATGGGGACATCGATCTTGGTGGGTTCGCCGAACTTCACCACGAAGTCGCCGAAGTCGCCGAACTTTCTTTCGTACCTGCTTTCATAGAGCGTCAGCTCCTGCGAGATGTAGTTCAGTTCCGCGTAACCCTTCGTTCCAGTCACGCTTAGGTTCCTTATCTTGACGGGGGTTATCCAGTTGACCTGTATCACGCCGCTGGCGCCATTATAGCCAAGGAAGATTTCAGCATAGTCCTCGCGCTTGTTTATCAAAGCGTGCCCGGCGCTGGCGTATATGCGCGTCGGCTGCTTGCCAAGTATGTAACTGAAGACGTCGATGTCGTGCGTGGCCAGGTCGATGACGACGTTCGCGTCCTTTATCTGCGGGGGGAAAAGCCCGACGCGCTTGGCCATGAGCGACGTTATCTCACCAAGTTTGCCTTCGTCCACCAGCTCCTTCAGCTTTTGCACAGCCGGGTTGAACCTCTCTATATGGCCAACCGCCAGCTTCACGTTGTTCTTGCGTGCCGTCTCTATCATCTCTCGTGCGTCCGCCACGTTGTCTGCGATGGGCTTTTCCACCAGGACGTGCTTTTTGGCGTTGAGGCACGCCACTGTGACGCTCTTGTGGAGCTTCGTGGGCACGACTATGGAGACGACGTCTATCTTTTCTTTTCGCAGCATCTCGTTGAAATCCTTGTAGTACCTGCACGAGAACTGGGCCGCTATCTCCTGCCCCAGCTTTTCATCTATGTCAGAGATGGCCACGAGCCTGGAGAGCGGCATCTGGCCGTACAGCCTGGCGTGATGCTTTCCCATGTTGCCTACGCCGATGACAGCAGCATTCAGTACCATAGCACACCGAAAGCCAACAACGTTATGATAATCTGCGCCAAGATTATAAATATTACAACATCGTTCTCGCTGACCTTCTTTTTCACCTTTCCCAGCACCTTCAGCGCCACGTGGGTGAAGTCATAAACGCTCGCATACGGGGCTTCGAGGCCCCCATCCTCCCTGACCTTGGCGAAGGCCTCGACTCTCATGCGCTTTCTCAGCGGCAGCAGGAAATCGATGACGTAGAGGATGTAAAGTATGACCAGCATCTTTTCCAGGTTGGCGAGTATGGCTATCCCGGCGGCAAGAGTGCCGACAGAATAGGTGAGCGTATCGCCGGGGAATATCTTTGCAGGAGAGCGGTTGAACATGAGGAAGGCCAGGAGGGCTGCCGTCATGCAGAAGGCGATCATGGCGAAGGTGGGCTCGCCTGCGACCCAGGCGGCGATGCCCAACGCACCGGTCAGCAGTATGCCCATGGAAGCCTCGAGGCCATTGTAGCCCGCCAGCATGTTGAAGCCGTTGGACGCTATCATTATCGCGGCCGGCACTATCAGCAGCGGGTAAAGCACGCCAAAGTCCACGGAACCTATGAACGGGAGGAACATTGATGACGTTCCAGCCTCGACTACCATGAGCGGCACAGCCGCCGGTATGGTCAAAAGCACCTTATGCGACTGCCTGAGGCCTTTCTTCCATCCAAGTATGTCGTCAATCATGCCTATGACAGTCATCAGGAGCATCGTTGCCAGAAGGGCAAGGACATTGACAACCTGCGGCAGCCCTCTGTATATGAAAGTGCTGATGCCGACATAGAGGAAGACGGAGAGCACGAAGGCCATCATGACAGGGACGCCGCCCATCTCAGCGACTTCGGGCCTTGTCGCTTTGTTCATGTCCTTGCCCACTATGCCCAGCTGATGCATCTTCCTTATCCATGCAGGGATAGCTATGTAGGCAGCGGCGAACGCCACAGCCAGCACGGCGAGAAGCTCAACCCCCGCGCCGATGAAAGGCAGTTCCATACGTTTTTTTGGCGTCCATGTTTTAAATCCTACGGCGAAATAGATGGTATGATGGAGTTGCAGTTCGACAAAAAGAAAGGCCTGTGGGCAGAGGATCCGGAGACGGTGGAAAAGCTTGCAAAGAACTTTTTCGGCCGGCAGAAAAGCAGCGTCATACTCCTCGACGTAGAGGAAGCGCTATACCTGATGAGCTTCCAGAATGCGGAATGCTTCTGCGATGGAAAGCCCGTCTCGTTCAACGAGCTGGCCTCGCAGTACGCCATGCGCGAGCCCCGACTGATGGTGAAGTACAGCGCTTACAGAGACTGGCGCGACCGCGGGCTCGTCCTCCTTCGCTCATCTTACGTCAAGAAAGCTGGAGATAAAACCCCATCGAGGCATTATCCTGGAAGGAGGACGGAATACGGGCGCATACAGGCTTCGGCCAGATGGTACCCCGATTCCCTGTGCGCTGTCATGGAGGGCGAAGAAGAGGCCAAGCGCCTGTTCAACACGTGGTGGTTAGGCCAGTATGGCATATACAAACAAGACAGAGGCAACCTTCTCAGGCTGGACTTTCTTGAGACCGTCTTCCTTTCGAAGCATGGAAGCATGGATGTTACGTCTCCGGACGGCAAGCACGCAAGCCATGAGGACATCCTGAAGCAAGTTGTGGCAAGAAGGGAGTACACTAAGCAACTGTATGATGTCTATGAGGACTGGAGACTGGCCGGGTTCGTCGTCAAGACCGGGTTCAAGTTCGGTTCCCACTTTCGCATCTATTTCCCCGGGGCCTCCCCCGCCAAGGAGGGAAAATGGGTCCACTCGCAGCACGTCCTGCACGTCTTCCCCAAAGAGCAGCGCATGCTCGTTTCAGAATGGGCGCGAATCGTCCGCGTCGCCCACTCGGTCAAAAAAACGTTCATACTTGCGGTGCCCAAGCTTTCGGCGAAGGACCTGACAGACTACCCAGCGGATTACATAGCCTACCGGAGGAAGAAATGCCAGGGGCAGCTTGTGAGGGAGACACCGGAGGACAGGCCCCGCTATCTTATGGCTGCCGTCTCCGAGGACGAGCACATAGGCGGCATCGAACTGGCTTCGCTGCTGAAGCGCGCTGAAGCCCAAGGTCTCGAGCTCATACTTTCGATCACGGACAGAGAGACAAGCGTCACCTATTATCTCCTGAAGAGGATAACCGTCTCGGAATCGGACTACGAATATTATGAGATAGAATGGCACAAGCCGTGAGGCGGCCGCCCTTTCGGCGCGATACGAAAGGAATACGTGACAGCGCGCCAATTTAAATTCATGGGTAAAATATACATATGAACTACTTGGGGCGCATCGCAAGATGGACGAGAGAGCACCCGCTTTACGCCTCCATATGTGCAGCCGGCGCAGTGCCCCTGACCCTTACGGCATATTCGGCCGCAAGAACGGCGGAAAACCCGCAGTTTTTGATTCCCACGGCCACGGGCGCGATTGCTTCCGTCCTGTGGCTGCAGGCGGCAGGATCTGCTATAGTTCTCAGCGGCATAGATGATTTGCAGATGCTTCCGGAAACCGTAGTGGAGCACGGAGAAACGACTAGAAGGAACATTGAAGACTACGCGTCAAAGATCCTGGCTGAAATAAGGCTCGACGGCGAAAGGACGCTGGCTGCAATCAACGGGCTGGTTGACTAGCTCCGCGACCCACGAAACCCACAATTTATTGTCGAACCCAAGAATCGGCAGATTTAAAAAACCTCCCCAATTTTCAAGCATGACGGCCTGGAAGTTTTTCCTGCTGGACATAAACCATGTGATGATAAATGACGTCCCAGTGATACGGATGTTTGGCGTCACAGACACAGGGAAAAGCATCGTGGTGTTCGACGACAGCGCCAAGCCATATTTCTACGTCGAGCCCAAGCCAGGCCTGCCAAAGCAGGACATGGCCGCACTCAAGGACAGGATATTTTCCCTGGAAGTCGAAGGGAGAAGCCCTGACATGGCAGAGGACATGACTATGAAAATCCTTGGCAAAGAAACGCCCCTGGTGAAAGTGGCGGCGTCCAACCCCTCCGACATCGGGGCGCTGAGAGATCTGGTCAAGGACCGCGAAGACGTGCGGGAGGAATACGAATACACCATACCCTTTTACAGGCGCTACCTGATAGACCACGGCATAAAGCCTACGCGCTGGCTCCAGGCGGAAGGCAGGAAATACAACTCCTCCCTAGCGGCAGAGATATCGGTCAAAGCCGACAGAGTCCGCGAGCTGGAGGATTTCTCCCAGGCGGCGCTTAAAGTGATGGCATTTGGCATAGAGACTGCGGAGGAAAGCGGCGAAAAGGCTATCGTCATGCTTTCCATCAAGGACAACCGTGGCTTCCAGCGCGTTGTTTCAACGAAGAAGGTGCCGCTAAGGGACGCAGAGAAAGTGGCAAACGAACGTGACATCCTGCTGCGTTTCATGCACATCGTGAGGGAGAGGAACCCCGACGTGCTGGTTGGCTACAACAGCGACGACTTCGACATGGCCGCACTAGAGCAGAAGGCGGCAAAGCACGGACTCAGCCTGGTTCTCGGAAGAGACAGCGCGCCCGTCGCGTTCAGAATGCGCGGCAGGATCCATGCCGCTTATATGACAGGCCGCGTCCATCTGGATCTTTATGGCTTCATCGACCACATCCTGTCGGCCAACATGGCGTCAGAGACGCTGACGCTTGACATGGTCTCCAGGGAGCTCCTCGGCGAAGAAAAAAAGGACATGCCACCAAAGGAGATGCAAAGAATATGGTCAGCGGGCTCAGACCTGGAGTCGATGGCATTGCATTGCCTGAGGGATTCAGAGCTCACGCTGAAGCTGGCCGGCCGCGTCATGCCGCTGATATTCCAGTTCTCCAGGCTGACTGGCATAACGCCGTTCGATTGCTGCCGCGCCACCTACTCACAACTGGTAGAGGGGCTCATGATGCGGAAAGCGCATGAACGCGGAGAAGTGATACTGAACAGGCCCCGCTACGAGGAAGTCCGGGCCCGCAGGATGGCCGAACCCTATGAGGGCGGCTATGTCAAGACGCCAGAGAAAGGAATGCATGAGAACATAGCGCTGTTCGACTTCCGTTCACTGTACCCTTCCATAACAGTGACGTTCAACATCTCGCCTGAAACGCTGGATTGCGGCCACCCCTCATGCCAGTCCAACCGGCCGCCGGAAGGCGAGCACAACTTCTGCCTCAAAGAAAAGGGCATGATACCCTCCATACTGGAGGAGCTTATAGAGAAGCGCGCTGACATAAAACGCAGGATGGGCGCGCTGGACGGGCAGTCGCGGGCCGACCTTAAGAACAGGCAATACGCGCTGAAGATATTGTCCAACGCGTTCTATGGGTACCTCGGCTACCCGTCAAGCCGATGGTATTCCCGAGTATGCGCCAAGGCCGTGGCATCCTATGGGAGGCATTACATACGCCAGGTCCTTTCCATGGCAGAGGCCGGCGGGTTCAACGTCATATATGGTGACACAGACTCGCTGTTCGTGAAGATGAAGACGAAGCGGGAGGCCAGAGAGTTCCTGAAAAAAGCGAACAAAGAACTGCCGGGCATCATGGAAATGGAATTTCATGGCATGTACAAGCGCGGCCTTTTCATGGAAACGCAGGCAGGCGTGGGCGCAAAGAAGAAATATGCCCTGCTCGACGAGCGGGGCAACATAGTCATGCGGGGTCTTGAGGCGCGGCGCCGTGACTGGTCAGCGATAGCCAAGGACACCCAGGAGCGCGTCCTCTTGGCTGTTCTGAGGGAGAATTCACCACAGACCGCCTTGGACATAGTGGCCGAGACCGTCCGGAGGCTGAAACAGGAGAAAGTGGACATGCACGACCTGATCATATACACGCAACTGACGAAGCCGACAGGGTCCTACGAGCAGGTGGGGCCGCATGTGGCTGTCGCAAAGAAGCTGGAGCAACGCGGAGAAACCGTCAAGGAAGGCACGACCATAGCTTACATAGTGACCAAAGGCCAGGGCAGCATATCGGAGAGGTCAGAGCCTGCGGAAACGGCCAAGGACTACGACCCTGACTATTACATACACAACCAAGTCGCTCCATCGGCGTTGCGCGTCCTGTCCGCGCTCGGCATAACAAGGGAGGAGCTTATGCAGGCCGAGGACCAGAGCAGCCTGTCGGGCTTCTTCCGTCGGCAGCGGACGCGTCAGGCACCGAAATAGGCTAGCAGCCACCCAGCGCCGTAATAGCCGGCCCACGCTACTGCAGTGCACATGGCGGTCTTGCCTATGAAGCTGGCAATCAGGAACTTCTTCCAACTGTAATTCAGGAGGCCGGCTACGGTGCCTGCGATGTCGTCGGGCAGCGGCGTCGCCGCGAAGACGACGAGGACAACGAAAACTCCACGCCGCTCTATCCATTTCTCTGCGCGGTTGAACCACGGACCCCTCTTCTCAACGACCCTGTGGGCCCCCCTGCCTATCGCATACCCGGTGAGTTCCCCTATCGCCGATCCCAGTCCGGCTAATATGCCGACGAGCCACGGGTTGAGAGTGGAGCCGGCGATGAAGACTATGAGGATGCTCGGAAGCGGCAGGATGTAACTTGCATTTCCTATGAGGCTCACCAAAAACAGCGCAGGGTAGCCCCATGTGCCAACCGCATCTGTCGACCATTCCTGGAACTGCGCGAGCAGATGCGCCAGCCACTCCAGCGCCATGCATCTCTTTTAGCCGGTTCCTTTATGAGCGTTGCCTTTGGAGGTGCATCAGCTATTCCAGAACGAAATATATTCTTCTGTTCTCCTTCCCTTTGTTGGCAAAGTCCACGAAGCGTATCCTGCCCATCTCTTGTGTGTTCCTGACATGCGTGCCTCCGCACGCCTGCTCGCTGAAGTCGCCTATCCTCACGACGCGTATAGTTTCGGCTTCAGGGAGCCCCTTGGCCAGTATGGCCAGATGCGGCTTTTTCAGCGCCTCGCCGCGGCTTATGAACTCAAATGTGACGTCCTGGCCGTTGGCAGCGATGCGGTTCGCTTCGTCCTCGAAACCCTTGAGCTCGTCCTTGTCCAGCGTTTCCAGGGAGAAATCCAGTCTCGTCCTGTCCGCCGCTATCTGATTGCCGGTTATCAGCGCACCCGTTTCCCTGTTTATCACGCCGGAAAGCACGTGGCTTGCCGTGTGATAGCGCATGTGGATGTAGCGGCGCTTCCAGTCTATTTCGCAATTCACCGTGTCTCCAGTCTGCAATCCAGGCGCATCCACCTCGTGGCTTATCTCGCCGCCGAATTTACTCACGTATACGACACCGAAGACTTTGCCGTCAGCTGTTCTTTTAATCGTTCCCGTGTCATACGGCTGCCCGCCCGCGTTAGGGTAGAAGGCCGTGCGGTCAAGGATGACATATTTCCCGTCCGTGACCTTCTCAACCTTCGCTTCCCACGACTTGAGATAGCAGTCCCTAAGGTACAGCGCTTCTTGCATTCCAGTCCCTCCTGAGCCTCTCGTACAATCCATCAACAGTGCGACTGTTCACGTAGTCGTGGTGCCTGAAGCCGCCGCCGAAAGCCTTTGGTATGTGCAGCAGCTCGTGTATGAGCGTCTTCACCTTCTCCTCCTCGCTGAGCCTGTCGTATTTCTCGGAAATAAGTTCAATGACGTAGTGCGCTTCCAACCCCAGCGACTTCTGCATTATGCGCGGCAGCACATGGCACCGTGCAAGCGTCCGCCTGCTCTTGCTTCCGGCGCTCCTGACGCAGACGACGCGCTCCGGATCGATGTGCCTCATGTTCAGCCTGTCGACGATCTCCATGAGGGCCTGCTTGGAACCCCAATCCAGGCTGTACTCTATCATGGGATTTAATTGGGCAGCCCCGTAATAAATCCGGCTGCAAGGGGCCGCTAACGCGTGAAATAAAGCATTAATACACAGCCGACAAAAGTGGAATGACCTCCATGGAAGCTGCAATTCTGTCCAAATACAAGAAGGCAGGGGCAGTAGCGTCGCACGTTGCAGGGATTGCGCTCAAGAAAGCCAAGCCAGGCATGCGCATCTTGGAACTGGCAGAACTGCTGGAAGCCGAAATCGTGCGGCTGGGTGCCAAACCCGCGTTCCCGGTCAACATCTCCATCAACGACATAGCCGCGCATTACACGCCCGCGGCAGGGGACATGACGGAGATAAACGCCGGGGACCTTGTCAAGGTAGATGTCGGCACCCACGTCGACGGCTACATCGGCGACACCGCGGTCACATACTGCTCGGCCAAAAGCGGGCTTGTTGACGCCGTTTCGAAAGTCCTGGAAGCCGCCGTGAAAGCGGCCAAGCCGGGCGCCCGCGTCGGCGAGATAGGATCCGTCATCGAAAGCACAGCCTCATCGCTTGGCGTCGGCGTCATCGTCAACCTCACAGGCCACGGCCTTGACAGATACGTCTTCCACGGCACGCCGACGATACCGAACGTCGGGACGAAGGACGCAACCACGCTGGAGGACGGCGACGTGATAGCATTGGAGCCGTTCGTCGTCGAGAGCAACGGCCATGTCAAGGAGTCCGGGATAACGGAGATATACCGGTATCTGATGGACCGGCCAGTGCGCCTGCCAGAGGCGCGCCAGGTCATGGCGCTGGCAAGGGACGAATGGAGCGCGCTGCCTTTTGCGAAGCGCTGGCTTGCGAAGTCGTTCCCTCCTATAAAGATGTCCATGGCTTTGCGGCAGCTAGAGCAGGCCATGGCGTTGGAAAGCTACCCGGCGTTGCGCGAATCTACGGGGAGGCCAATCGCGCAGGCCGAACACACGGTCATAGTGAAGAACAAGCCGATCATAACGACGCTTCCTGAAGGGGACGCATGAGAAGCGAAGACGTACTCCGTCTGCTCAGAAGAATCCCAAGAGGCAAGGTCACGACGTACAAGGCCCTGGCCGAAGCCTCGGGGAGCAGAGGCTTCCGCGCAGTCGGCCAGATCATGCGCAGGAACCCGCGGCCTGACCTGTATCCGTGCTACAAAGTCGTCAGGTCCGACGGCAGCCTCGGCGGGTACGGCGGAACGGACCCTGCGATGCTTCGAAAGAAGATGCGGCTTCTGGAAAGGGACGGAGTCCGCGTCATCAACGGAAAAGTTGACCTTAGGAAGCACCTATTCAGGGCGGGATAGGACCTCTATCTTCGTTATCTCCACGACGCGCGCCGGATATATCTTGCTCGCTTCCTTCTTTATCTGGGTTATGCTCACCCGGTTCAGAAGATCCTTCAGGAACTCTTCCATCGTGACGCTCGTCACCATCTCCTTTAGCCTCTCGTTCAGCAGCTTTCTTACGCTCTTCTGGATGGACGTATAAGCGTTCCTGTTGAGTATGACAAGGCCGGTTATTTGCACGTTCCAGCCGTCTTTCGTTTTGTATTCTTCCGTCAGATCTATCTTCTGCGTCCGCTTTCGTGTGACACGAAAGATAAGGTCTTTCGAAACCTCGTAGCCGCCGAAGATAGTCTTGGCCCGGTTGCCAGTCACCTCGGTGACCTTCAGTTTCATTGCCGCTGGGAAGCGGGCGAACTTCTTGTAGTCGCCCGTGAGCTCTTCAAGCCCCATCTCTATGTTCCTGCCTTTCAGGTATTTCGGGTCCGTCGCCGGGATCTCGCACAGTTCCCTCTCGCGGAACAGCGGCGGAGCCATTATAGTGTACCAGTTCTTCCCTTTCTGCTTCTTTTGCGTTAGTTCCTTCTTCTCTTCAGCCATGCGTTCACTCCGCAAACTCAGTGTCATGCCGGCGACAGTCGCCGGACGGCATTTGTTTATTTTCCATCAGCAGGTTTTTAAGCGTTTCAACGCCCGCCGGCCCGCGCAGCTGCTCGAATTCGGCCATTTTAGTCCATCCGCCAATACTTAAAGGATGGACAAGATTCTCGGGGATATGAAGAGGTTGCGGATCCAAGGAGCGAGGAACGTGGCCAAAGCCGGCCTGGATTATGTTGCCAAATCAATGCAGTGGTGTGCGGACAAGGACGGGGCGCAGCGGCAGCTGCTTGAATCCATAAATCGCGTGATGAACGTGAGGCCGACGGAACCTATGCTTCTGAACTCCCTCGCTAAGGTCGCTGTTGCGTTCTCCAAGGACAGGTCCAAGACGCCTTTGGCCATGAGGCGCGCCATCGCTTCGGCCTGCGCCAGGCAGCGAACTGAAATAGACGTGGCAGCGAGGCGTGTGGCCATCCGCGGCGCCATGGCCGTGGCTGACGGGGACGTGATAATCACGCATTGCCACTCTTCGACTCTCATGGAAGCGCTGGCCGAAGCTAGGCGGCGGAAGAAGCGCTTTAGCGTCATAGTGACGGAGACCCAGCCTCTCATGCAGGGAGTTAAGACGGCGAAGGAGACGCGCAGGCTTGGCGTCCCGGTTACCTACTGCGAGGATGCTGCCATGGCCTACGCCATGCGCACCGCAACCAAAGCCATGGTCGGATGCGACGCCATACTCCCTGACGGCAGCGTGGTGAACAAGATAGGCACATACCTTCTCGCGCTGGCTGCGAAGGACTTCGGCAGGCCATTCATTGTGCTGGGGGAGACGCTGAAGATGGCAGAGGCGGTGGAGATAGAGCAGCGGCCCGCATCAGAGGTCGTGGATCCGCGGAGCGTCCGGGGGGCCAAGATAATAAACCCGGCCTTTGACGTGACTCCGGCGCGGCTCGTGACAGTCATAATAACGGAGAAAGGCCGCATGGAACCGGCCAGACAGTCCATGTAAGATGACGCTGCCTATATGCTCTTTAAAGTCACTGTTGCCCTTATGGTCGCATCTAGGCACGCTTTGTGAGAGCGACCGCTGCACAGCACCGGAGTGGTTTAAAAATCTTATTCATAAGACCTAATAGGGCGGGCGAACGAATCACGCTTCATCATTCATACCATTGCGCTGCCTATAGGGCGACGCCTTAGTCTGCACAGCGTGCAGGCTTTGCTGCCTCAGGGCCGTGGAGCAGGGTTAGCTTCTGCTTTGTTCCGATTCTGCGAGCATAACAGGGAGGTGGTCTGGAAAACGGAGCGTGGACGCGTGTCGTGTCGATAGGCAAGCTGAAAGAAGGGGGTACCCAGCATGAAAAGGTTTGCGGTGCTAGCCACGCTGATGGCTATTGTCATGATGTTCGGCGGGGTGGTGGCTTACGCCTGCCATCCCATCATCACGGTGGACTGCAACGGGTTCACAATCAAGAACTCGGATTCCGGGACGTTCCCCCTGACCGTGAAGGTTGACGGGGTGACGATCTTCGGACCGCAAAGCACGGCGGCGCCGTTCACGAAGACATGGACGTGGGCCCAGCTCAGTTTGGATCACTGCGGGTCTCACAAGATCGTCGCTACTTGGAACGAGACACCACCAACCGTGAAGTACAACGGCACTTCGTGCCCGTGTTGTACGGACACAACTCCGCCTGTCATCAGTAGATGCCCAGGCAGCATCAGTGTCAACAACACTCCTGGCCAGTGCGGTGCCGTTGTGTCGTGGACGCCGCCAACAGCCACGGACAACTGCTCGCTGAAGAGCCTGACCACGACCGTGAATCCTGGCACGGTCTTCAGCGTTGGGACGACAACAGTGACGTACACGGCAGAAGACTCGAAGGGCAACAAGTCCTACTGCATTTTCACTGTGACAGTCGTTGACGCCGAAAAGCCAGCCATCACGTTGACCGGCGGCGACATGACAGTCGAATGCAGCAGCCTATTCACGGACCCAGGCGCGACTGCTACGGACAACTGCTGCGTAGGATCTGTGGTTGTCACGGGAACGGTCAACACCTCCGTTCCAGGCGACTACGTTCTCTACTACAACGCAACTGACTGCCACGGCAACACAGCCGTGACGGTCACGCGAACTGTCCACGTCGTTGACACGATCGCTCCAGTCATCGCAGGATGCCCGAGGAACATCAGTGTCAACAACGACGCCGGGCAATGCGGTGCCACTGTATGGTGGCCTCTGCCAACGGCATCTGACGCCTGTTGCCCGTTCAGCTTCGGGTCTGACTGGCTGCCTGGGAGTCTGTTCCCGGTAGGATCCACGGTCGTCACATACACGGCTAGGGACTGCAACGGGCACGTCACGACGTGTTCGTTCACTGTCACCGTGACGGATGCAGAGAAGCCCGTCATCACCCTCAACGGCTCCGCCTCCGTGATCTTGGAGTGCGGTATCGGCACGTACACGGAGCAAGGCGCCACCGTCACAGACAACTGCTGCGGCGGCGCGGTTGTCGTTGGCGGCGACACGGTGAACACATCGATCTGCGGAACCTACACCGTGACCTACGACGCCACCGACTGCCACGGCAACATGGCCAACAGGATGACTAGGGCAGTCGTGGTTGTCGATACGGCCGTCCCGATTATCACACTCAACGGCCCCTCTTCATTGACGTTGGAATGCGGAGGCGGCACTTACGTGGAGTGGGGAGCATCGATGACGGACGCGTGCTGTCCGGCGTCTCTTGTCATCGGCGGAGACGCAGTCAATGCCTCGTCGGTCGGAACCTACGTCATTACCTATGACGCCACGGACTGCAACGGCAACCATGCCGTCCAGAAGACGCGTACAGTCCGTGTGGTCGATACGACGCCGCCGGTCATCACGCTGAACGGCGGCGACATGACCCTTGAATGCGGCATCAACTCATACACGGAAAGGGGCGCCACGGTCAGCGACAGCTGCTGCCCCGGCCCTCTTGTTGTCACTGGAAAAGTCGATACGACGAAGGTTGGAACGTACACCGTCGACTACAATGCGACGGACTGCTGCGGTAACGCCGCCGCGACCAAGCATCGGACGGTCAGCGTCGTTGACACCATGCCGCCCGCCATCAGCGGCTGCCATGGGGACATCGTCATCGCCAACGAGACCGGCCTGTGCGGCGCGCACGGAACCTGGGCGGAACCCACGGCTTCCGATGCCTGCTGTCTGGACAGCTTCACGTCAGACCACAAGCCGGGCGAATTCTTCCCCGTTGGGGCAACGCTGGTGACGTATACGGCCCGGGACTGCAACGGCCACTCCGTCACGTGTTCGTTCACGGTGACGGTGGGAGACAACGAAGCCCCAGCATTGAAGTGCCCGGGCAACATCACGCTGGAATGCGGCCAGCCTACGGATCCGGGGCACACGGGCCAGGCGACCGCAACGGACAACTGCGGCATCAGCACTCTGGTGCACGACGACACGGAAAGCGGTACCTGCACGAAAACCATCGTCCGCACATGGAAGGCGACGGACATACACGGAAATGCCGTCCAATGCGGACAGGTCATCACCGTGAAGGACAAGACGTCCCCGGCGCTGGTTTGTCCGGCCAACGCCACGGTGAAGTGCGGGGCTTCGACCTCTCCGGACGCCACAGGATGGGCGACAGCGACGGACGGCTGCAGCGGCGTTCTTGTCTCGTACACGGACGTCGTCACCAAGGAGCCGCCAACGCTGACCCGGATCAGCAGGACATGGACAGCAACCGATGGCTGCGGCAACGTCTCAACGGGCGTCCAGGTCATTACCATGGAGTGCCCATGCCCCGAGCTTGAGGACATCGTCGTGACGTGGCCGTTCGGATGCTGCGACTGCACGGCACCCCTCTCCGAATGGCCTCTCGAATGGCCGCCGGCGAGGATCAGGGTGCTGGACCTTGCCAACACCGACTGGGAAGTCACATACCCCGAGGCGACGGCCAAGGGCGGAAGAATCGAACGTTTCTACGACACTCTCTACTACATCCCGTCCAGCGGCGCCGCCAACGACACCTACATTCTCGACTCATTCGAAGTCCACGTAACCGCCGGGAAGCAGTGCAGCGATACGATCAAGATCACGATTCTGGCGCTCCGCCGATGGCAGAGGGAGATGATCTGGAGCTTTGCCTCTGCGGCGGATCCGGACATGGACGGCATCCTTGAAGCCAAGGCCGGGCAGCAGGTGGACATCTTCATCCAGGTGGACCGCGCCCTTCTGGGTTTGGGAAGGGCGGAACTCGTCTTCTCCATAGGAGACACGTCCGTGGCCAGGGTGGCCGGAGCCTCTGTGGTGGGGCTGCCTGAACGTTGCTTCACTACGAGGAGTTTGGATGCCGGCAGCGTCGAGTTCCTGCTTGATGATGCCTGGCTGGGCGGCAAGGGATTGGTCAAGGCGTTCGACTCAGGCGGTCCGGCCGTTGTGAAGGTTACGATTGAGGCCGCGGCCGCCGGCAGAACGTCCATCTCACTGTCCATGAAGCCCAGAGTCGGAACAATGTCCAGCGTGTACGATATGTTCCACACGCTGGTTGGGTGGCAGCTCTGCACGCTGCCGGAAGTGACGCTCATCGTCGGGCCTTAGGAGGAAGGCTGGGAGGAAAGGGTAGGGCCTTTCCTCTTGTTTCTTATAACACCGTTATATGATGCTCTTGCATGAGGTACGTTTTGTTTTTGCTTCATGTTATATAACGGCGTTATAAACGATAAGAGCAAACATAAAAATACCGGAGGCATCCTCTATTCATGAGGTTTCTTCCTGGCGAGCCGGCTCTGTTGATGGGGAAGACGCTGGTGATAGCAGACACGCATCTCGGCACTGAGCGCGACTACCGGGTGGCAGGATACAAATTTCCCAGCCAAACCAAGGAACTGGCGAGGAAGGTTTTGGAGCTCGTCGCACGGATCCATGCCGAGAAGCTGCTCATAGTGGGCGACGTCAAGCACAAGGTCCCAGGGACGAGCTTCCAGGAAGAGCGCGAAGTCCCTGACTTCTTCTCGCGCGTGTCGAAGCAGCTGCCTGTAGAAATCGTCCCAGGCAACCACGACGGCATGCTAGCGAAGCTTCTGCCCGATATAAAAATTCATCCAACCTCCGGCGTCCTCATCGATGACGTTTACCTATGCCACGGCCACAGCTGGCCTTCGCCAGAATTCCTGAACGCTTCGTTCCTGGTCATTTCCCACAACCATCCGCTCATCGAACTGAAGGATAGGCTGGGATTCCGCTGGCTTGAGAAGGTGTGGATCCGCGCAGCTCTCGAGAAGAAGGCCATAGCGGAGAAATACACGGCCAAACTCAAAGGCAGACTTCCGGAGCTTGTGGTCATGCCCACGTTCTCCGACCTCGTCGGTGGCTTCGCCATGAACAGGACTGACAAGAAGCCATTGGGTCCGGTGCTGAAGTTGGCGAAATTGAGCGGAGCAAAGGTTTTCCTTCTGGACGGGACGTTCTTGGGGGAACTTAAAGACTTGAACGCAAAAGCGCGGCTAACCTTTAGCAAGAGAAAGCAAGAAAACAGCCAAGATTAGCGCGACCATGAAGAGGATGGCTGCCCACTAACTCGACGGCACTTCTGGGAGCTTCAGAGGGATTTTCTCTTCATAGAAGCCCGGACCCCCAAAGCGTTTGTCGCAAGACTTGCAGACGTAAGCATCCTCTCCGTAGAACGTCCTTGTTCCTATGGATTTGCTCCCGCATCGCGGGCAGACTTTTAACCACGTTCCTTCTTTTGTTGCCGGCCTCGTTCGTGGCAGTTTCTTAGCCACCTGCTCACTTCCCCAGCGACTGCTTTGCCCCGCAGGCTTCGCACTTCAGGAAGTGGAAGTCGCCGTCCTTGACTATCTTTGTGTCAGGCCTTACGCACTCAGGGCATATAACATACTGCTTTATGTAGAGGTCTATCTTCGCGTTTATCTGCGTCTCGGGGAAGCGCCCGAGGACGACGAGCCGCTTGCCTTCAAACTCGCCTTTGGTCGCAAGTTCCTTGAGTATGAACTTCAGCAGGTGCGCCGGCTCCCTTCGCAGGTCGCGGGCGATGTCGTTGAAATTGTCTATGTACGTCCTCGCGCCGGCGGGCGTTATCACCGCTCTGGGCGCTACGAACCTTCCGTGCTCCTTCAGGTTCTTCGGCACCTTCGCCATGCCGCGCTTCAGCAGCTCCTCGTAGCTCATGCAAGCTCCTTGCACAATAAATGCCACGTCAGCTTAAATTTGTCTTTTCGCAGCTTAGCTTCCGTCTTATATCCCAGTTTCTTGTAAAGCCCGAAGGCCGCCCTGTGCTTTTCCGTCGTCTTTACTGTCAGTTTATGGCATCCAGCTTTCCTGCAGATCCGCTCAGCCTCGCCCATGAGTGCCTCTCCGACGCCTTTGCCACGGAAGTCTTGCGCTACGATGAGGTGCCCAACATAGCCGACCCCGCCGGCCATCTTCAGTGTCGCGTAGCCGGCGAGTCTGTTAGAGACGAACGCGCCTATCGTGCTTTCTCGTTCCTTCCAGTTTATGCCTATCTCTTTGTCAAACGTTTCCCACTCGCGTCGAAAAGCTCCACTCTTTTCTTTTTTCACGGGCTTCAGGATGATCATACTCGTTGGAAAAGAATCTCCCCCTTCTTCGGTTTTCCCGCGAACGGCTTGAACTTGATGTCCTTAAGCGCTCCAGCCTTGACGCCAAGCTGCTTGTTTATCTTCTCAGCCGTTCCGGGCATGAACGGCGAAATGAGTATGGCTGCCATGCGCAGCGCTTCCAGCAGGTTGTACAGCACGGCCCCCAGTTCCGCTCCGTTCAGCTTCCACGGCTCCTTGTCGTTGACGTACTTGTTAACGGACTTCACGTAAGCGAATATCTCCTCGAGCGCATGGTGCAGTTCCAGTCGTTCCATGCACCCGTCGATCTTCTTGAGGTCCGGCAGCGCCAGCTCCGGAGCGCCCGCGTATGCTCCTGTCTTTTCGCTGAGCGTAAGCACGCGATTGACTAGATTCCCCAAGTCAGCTGCAAGCTCCCCGTTTATACGCCGCTTCAGCACGTTTTCCGAAAAGTCGCCGTCCTCGCCAAACGGTATCTCCCGCAGCAGGAAGTAGCGGACCTGGTCCGTTCCGTAGCGCTTGGCCAGGTCGAACGGATCCACTACGGCGCCGCGGCTCTTGCTCATCTTCTCGCCGCCGATTTTGATGAAGCCGTGGACGAACACGTGTTTCGGCGGTTCCATCCCGAGCGCCATCAGCACGCACGGCCATATGACGGAGTGGAACCAGTTTATGTCCACGCCGATGAAGTGGTAGTCGGCGGGCCAGTAGTTCCTGTAATCCTTTCCGTCAGGATAGCCCAATGCCGTGACATAGTTGAGCAGGGCGTCGAACCAGACGTAGACCTTGTGGTTGCTGTCGAACGGGACGGGGATCCCCCACTCTATGCCTTGGCGGCTGACTGACAGGTCCTTCAGCCCATCCTTTATCCTGTTCGTCATCTCGTTCATCCGTGTCTTCGGCAGGACGAAGTCCGGATGCTTCGCGTAGAAGTCGAGCAGCCTCTTCTGGTAGGCGCTCATGCGGAAAAAGTAGCTGTCTTCGCTGACCCGCTCAGGCGCCGTTCCATGGACGGGGCATTTGCCGTTCTTCAAATCCTTCTCAAGGCAGAAAGCCTCGCAGCCGTAGCAGTAGAGCCCGTCGTACTTGCCCTTGTATATGTCTCCCTGCTCGTATAGCCGCTGGAATATCTTTTGCACGATCGACCGATGCCTCTCTTCCGTCGTCCTGATGAAGTCGTCATAGGACACGTTCATGGTTTTGCATAGCTCCAGGAACCTCGCAGCCATCTCGTTGACGAAAGCCTGTACAGGCTTGCCTGCGTCCTTGGCTGCCATGGCGTTCTTCGAGGCGTTCTCGTCCGTCCCCGTGAGGAAATGCACGTCCTCGCCGCGGAGCCTGTGCCACCTAGCCACGGCGTCCGTCGTCAGCTTTTCGTACGCATGGCCCAGGTGCGGCTTCGAGTTGACGTAGTCTATGGCCGTGGTGGCGTAGAAACGTTTCATTTCTGGAGCTGGCTTTCCAGCACCTCTGTTTTCTGGAAACCCGCCATGATTGCGCCATCGATGACAAGTGTCGGGTAGACAGTGACGTTGTAGAACTCTTTGATTGTCCTTACGCTGGGCTCTTCGAGATCGGCATCAAGCGCGAAGATCAGGAGGGTTTCGTTGTACCGTTTCTTAAGGTATGTTAGGACGAAACTCTGGTCACCGCAACTGTCGCATTGATTGGCATAGAAATATACGACAGTAGAGATGTTGGATTCGCACGCCTTCTTGAACTTGTTGGCAAGGAGCCAGTATCCGAGCAGAACCCTTGAATACTCTTTTTTCATCTCCACATAGCTGGCATAATCCTTTATCTCCGAATCGGGACTGAGCATTTCAAGTCTGTTGCCTATCTTTTCCGAGCGCACATTTATCTCGGAAAGCGTGGACGAGAGTAGTGGGCATGCGGACTTCTCGCCCAGAACGTCGAACATCAGGAACTCCAGCTGGAAATTCTGTATGTCCTTGGTGACGGTAGCAATGTCGCTTTCCACGGCAGAGAGCTTCCCCGTGTTGAAGCTGTAGCCTATAGAAAACCCGCTGAAGAATATGAGGCCCGTTATAATCAGGGCTGAAAGGAGCAACCTTTTGTCCAGCCTCTTCTTCCCATCAGCCATACTATAACATAAAGCGCAGGATATTAAAATCCGACGCTACCACCTCTTTCTGGCTCCAGCGATTTCGTGCATTATGGCCGACGTCCAGAAGACCATCATTATGAAAGGGAACAGCAGAAGATACAAGAGGTAACCGCCGGCGTTGCTCTTGAGGCTGCTGTTGACGCTCCTGGAACTCGCCCAAAGCAGGCACCCGCCAAGCGCCATGCCTACCGCCCCGAGAACCAATGACGTTGTCATCATTTCTTCAAGAACTATGCTCAAGTCCATCTTTCCTATTAGGAACAGGAAGTCGAAATTTATGAGTGAAAGTCTCCAAGCGAAGCTGGAAAGCGAGTCAAAATATGTGTATACGATGCTGGAGAAGACGGCCATGATCGACAGGACTGATATGAGGCTTACAGGCAGGAAGAACATGCCTAAGTTGCCGTATGCGGGATTGAAAAGCATGTGCTTGTATTTCACGGTGTTGGCTATCCCGCCACGATACCATCGGAGCCTCTGCCTGTAGAGCTCCCTCCATTTTCCAGGGCACATCGTGTAGCTCATTGCATTAAGATTGGTCTCTATGATGTAGCCGCGGTCGTGGAGCTTCAGCGCCATGTCCATGTCTTCTGTAAGGTTGTTTTCATCGAAGCCGTCAGCCTCCTTCAGGGCGTTAAGCCTGTACATGGAGAAGACGCCCGGGGTGACATGTATGGCGTCCATGAAAGACAGAATCTTCCTGAGGAACGTGTTGAGTACGTATTCGGCAGTCTGGACTTTTTCCAGCCAACTGTCACTTTTCCAGACTTTAAGGGCTGGAGCCACGGCGGCCACCCGATCTTCATGGAAGCACGACAGGAGTTTCTTTATTATGGCGCGTTCCACGATGGAATCCGCGTCTATGCAGGCGACGAATTCGCCTCTGCAAAATTTCAGTGCCCTGTTAAGCGAATAAGCCTTCCCACGGTTTGGCGTGTTGTTCAGAAGTCTTATCTTTCCCTGCATGGCGAACTTCTCTGCTATTTCCTTGGTTTTGTCCGTTGAGCAGTCGTTTATGACTATGACGTCCAAAAGCCTTTTCGGATAATCCAAAGAAAGGACAGATTCTATGGTCCTGCCTATGGTTTCTCCTTCGTTGTATGCCGGTATGAGTATGGAAACGGCAGGCAGTTTTTCAAACGTTCTGGTCTTGTCTTTCTTCCCTCTGTTATCTAGCATCACGAGTATCCAGACCACAGAGATGAACATGAACACGAACCACGCCGCATAGTTCACCGCTATCAGGTAGATTGGCAGGGCCATAATGATACTTTCATCAATCTTTTAAATCCAAGCGTCAGGTCACGCTTCCCTTGAACCACGCCAGCCACCGCTCGTACGTATCGTCCGCGCTCGCGGTCCCCGTCTCCTGACGCAGCTTCTCCTGTATGAGGTGGAACTGTATGTTCGCCCGCGTGACCCATTCCGCTTCCAGCAAGTCCGGCTTGCCCAGCTTTTCGGCGACGTCGACCATCGTCTTCTTCATCTTCCCGCGCAGGTTGATGTTCTCCCAAACGGTCTCCCAGTTGCCCGCCCACTCCCTGACATAGGAGGCGATGCGGTTGATGACTTCGCTTTCGCCGTTCAGGAACGTGTCCGTCGGCTTCAGCTCGTCGTCCTTGCTGCTGTATTCCATGAGGTTGATCAGGCCGCCCTCCTTCAGGGGGTCGTCCTGCCATTTCTTCCGTACCTCCGTTATCTCCGTCATCCTGCGGAAGCGGTGCAGCCCGTCGGCCGTGCGGAGCATCTTGCACACAGGCACGATATCCGTGGCTTTGAAGCTGGTCTTCGGGACCTGCAAGTCGTTGACCACTCGGTCGAACACGCCGTATGCGGATTCGCCATGTATCGTCCCTGCGACTACGTTGGAAAGCGCCCCGATGCGCATGGCTTCCCACAGCGCCTTGGCTTCGAGGCTTCTGATCTCGCCCACGATCATAGCCGAGTCCCCTAGACGAAGGCTCGTTCTCAGCGCTTCGTCCGCAGGCATCTCCGTCTCGACGCGCGTTATCACGGAGCGGGACTTCAGGCTCTCTATGTTATAGCCCAGCTTCGATAGCTCAGCGGCGGGAAGCTCAAGCGTGTCTTCAATCACGACGATGCGCGTCTTCGGCAGCAGCTCGAGCATGAGCGAGCCGAGCATGGACGTCTTGCCGCTGGAGCGCCCGCCGGCTATCAGCACAGCCGCAGAACCGTCGACCAGGAACGATATCAACCCAGCGGCCAGCGGATTGAGCATGCGCTGCTTGATGAAAAGCGGCAGCGTCCACGGCTTGAACCTGTGTCTCCTGATTGCGTAGCCCAGGCCTTCAGGCGACAGCGACTTGGTTATCACAGCGAACCTCGCCTTCCCCCCAGGGACGCCGATGTCTATGTCCAGGACAGGGTTCGCTTCGTCCAGCGGCCTTCCTGACTGGATTCGCAGCCTTGTCGCCCATGCTTCTGCGTCCTCTTTCGTCGGGACAAGGTTCGTCTTGCACTCCTCCCAGTCCTGGTGGAAGATCAGGATAGGCTGCGTGCCTACCGGAGAGTTTATGTAAAGGTCCTGTATCTTCTCGTCGGCGAGAAGGACCTCCATGATGCCGTAGCCGGCCGTGTGCCTCGTCAGCACGCCTGCGAGCATCTCTATGTCGTTGGCCGTCAGCCTTATGCTCAGCTGGTCCGCCACGGTGCGTATGGTGTCCTTGCTTATGTTGTAGAAAATTTCGCGCACGCGCTCGGAGCGCACGAACTCCTCTGCCGTGGGCCTGTGCGATGCCATATGTTCCCTGGCCGCTTCCAGCACGGTGTACTGCTCCTCCTTCAGCTTGAACTCTGGCGGCATGGCGAAGTACAGGTAATACGAAGACTTGGCTGCCTTGAATATCTCTATCTGCGCGTCCCCGACCATGTAGCGGTCCACGCCTTCTGATCCTTCGGGCGGGTTTATGAGATAGCGCGTGAACATGAATCCCGGCTTTATGGTCGGGTTGAAAAGCTGCCTGTAGAGGCGGCGATCACCTATGTGGTATCCCATCACCTGCGGTTTCGTCTGCCTTATGATTTCCGTGCCTTCCAGCCGCTCTTTCAGCGCACGGAGCATGCCGTCCCTGTAGTGCTTCAGGCATGCGATGGCCGCGACGTCGCGCGCGCGGTCTATGCGCGGCTTCAACCGTCTCATCTCGCGCATGACGCTGACGTAGGCCCCGATTGGATCCCGTTTCATGAGGTCGACGAGGCCGTCCATGATTGTCCGCCACTGCGGAAAGCAGTCCGTGCATTCCCTCGTCTCCATCCGTGCAGTCGAGAACAGCTTCTCGTTCATCACGTCCTCTATGATGCCAGCCATCTCCGTCAGAAGCTTGACCTGGTCGTAGTCGTATTCGTATTCCCTGTCCCTGACCATGACAAGGCTCGATACGTTCCGTGTTTCGAGCAGCGCTTCCATGGCCGCGGACATGCAAAGGTCGAAATCCTCTATGGACGGGCCGAAGAGAAGGTTCTTCACCTCCACCCTCAGCTTCATCGTCTCTTCGTCATACGTGTAGTTGGCCATGGCGCTCTGTTAATGCTTTGCCAAGCTCGAATAAATCCTTCCGTCCGGCCGGCGCGGCGTTTTTTATGGGCATTCACCAAGTATTTACCATGCCGGTTGACAAGGCCAAGACGACGCTGCGCACTGTGATAAACGAGCTGGTCGAAAAGGCCAACACCGACAGCCGAAGGCTGCGCGTGCTCGAGGAGAAGGCTGAGGACCTCGAGGCGCGCGTCAACTCCATCAAGGACATGGTGCTGCAGGAGAAGAAGCTTTCCGGCGCAAAGCTGGATGAAATCTCTGCGACGCTGAAGAGGCAGGAGAACCGCATCGCATCCATGGAGAAGACGCTGGACAGCATAGTCAAGCAGTTCAAGAACGTCGTGACAGTCAGCAAGATAAAAGAGCTGGAGACGCTAGTGGACGTCTACAACCCGCTCAAATCCGATTTTGTTACGCGCGAGGAAGTGGAGAGGATGCTGGCCAAGCGGTCCTGATGCCGCCGCACAAATAAAAGCAGGCCTCATCAAATATTAATGGAGTCTGGAGGAAGGAATGGCACTCTCGTTTTTCGGGAAGAAAAAAGCCCCGGCCGTGTCCGCTGTGGACCGCGTCCGTGGGCTTTCTGACCAGGGATTCTCTGAACCCGAGGTGATACGCACCATGCGGAGGGAAGGCTATTCGCCCGTGGACGTAGACAGAGCCATGAAATCGGCCATTCACGCCACGGCGTCGTCGGACATGTCGCAGCCTTTCGGCGCGATGCCAAGGCCAGGCGAGCCTTTCCGGGGAGGCGGCGCCAGGTTCGAGATGGATGAGCCTGGCTTTGGCCCGCCGGCGCCGCAGATGAAGCCGCTCGGTGACGACTTCAGCCTTCCGGAGCTGCCTGGAATGGCGCCTTCACGGTCTGCCCTGCCCGAACCACCGGCTCCGCCTCACAGGGCCCCGCCATCGCCGCTGGACATGGAAATAGAACCGGATTTCAGGCACAGGCCCACGCAGGAGATAGCGAAGCTGCGCGCCCCGCGCGAGGAGCACGCAATAGAGCGGTCCGAAGTGGAGGAAATCATCGAGGGCCTGGTGGAGGAGAAATGGGACCTGGTCGAAAGAGAGCTGGGCGAGTTCACGGAACGGATGAAAGAAATGGCTGAAAAGACGAAGACCTTGGAAGACCGTGTGAACCTCTTGGCCGAGAAGCGCAGGGAGGACCAGGAGGACGTCAAGTCCAGCGTGACAGCTTACAAGGAAGCCGTGGGCGAGCTGTCAATGAAGATAGAGTCCGTCGAGCATGCGATGAAGGATTCGCTGTCGCCGATGCTCCAGACGCTGAGGAGCCTTTCAGACACGCTGAAAGCGGTGAAAGAGAAATAGGCCGTTGCCGACTGATTGTAAGCTGTGAAAAGAAGGAATTAAACTTTCTTATCTTCTTTCTTTTCGCCTTCGTTCGTGAGGTAATGCATAACCACGACGAGGATTATGATAAAAACGACTATCCCAACCATGTCCGAGCTTACCCCGAGGCCGTATAGGTTGAAGCCGCCGAAGCCCATGAAGAAGTAGGCGAAAATGCCGACTATCAGCAGCGCGAAGATGATGGCCCTGTTGCTCCACTTGCTCTTGTCCGTGGCCGTCTTTATATCCAACCCGACCATGGCCAGGAGCACGACCACGAACAGCAAGGCAGACGCTATCATCAACCACGGGCCGCTAAGGGCTGTTATGAACAGGTAAAGGGACGGGTTCATGCTTGCATAGAGCATGACGAACAGGGCGAAGATTATGGAGATGATGCCGCGGGCGGACTTTGGTATCTGCTTTTCCAGTGCCCAGGTGAGCACGCCATACATTATCGCCAGCGCCAGCAGGAACGGGAACAGCAGCTGGAAGAACTCCATCTGAACAAGCGTGGCCAGCATCTCTGACAGGAGCGCCATGGTAAAATATTGGCAAAGTTGGTATATAAGTGTTTCAGCGCATCGCATTACGCCTGTGCATCGGCAAAACTAACGGACCTTCTCAGCGCCGATGCCGCGTCGCCTGAGGCCTCGGTTCTTTACGCCGGCCGGTGTCAGCCCGCGGAATGCGCGGCCATGCTGTTTGGCGCTGCATATCCAGTTTCGTTCCTTGTCTTTCCGTATGGACGGGTGGCTCGGGTCCACCATCACCGTTTCAAACCACACATGGCTTCCGTCCTCGCCTGCCCTGTAGCTGGCCAGCACCTCAAGGTTCTCGTATTTCCTCGATGCCTTCTCCTCCGCTACTTGCATTTTGGACTTCCCCAAAGAGAAGAAGCGGCCGAACCGTTTTGGTCGTCGCCCGCCGATGATCTTCGGGCGCTTTCGCCTGCCTTTCTTGACCTTGACGCGCACCACGACGAAGCCCTGCTTGTCCTTATACCCCAGCCTTCTGGCCGTCCTTATGTTCGTCGGCTTGTCTATCCGCTGGACCGTCGTCTCTCTGCGCCATTGTATCTTCCTCACCCTCTTCGCTTCGTCCGTAGGTTGCGTTTTGTACATGATTCCACCGCACAGCCGCACGCCGCAGCGACAGTTAAACTATGGTTGGCTAATCTTTAAAAGCATGCAAATTTAAGAACCTTGCCTCCCAAAAGGATACAGTTGAATAAATGGAGTGATTACGATGGGCGCTTTGCTTAAGATAGTCATCGGCCTCATCCTCATCTTGGTAGGGCTGGGACTCTTCGTGAACTCGCCGGGCGTCATGCCCATGAAGGCTGTGAACGATATCCCCTACCTCGGATGGCTCCTTAACAGGGACTGGCTTGGCAGCTTCATAACCATCCTGCAGGGCTTCATACCGGCCTTCCTCGTGTTGGTCGGCCTGTTCATGGTGTGGCTCGAAGCTGACGAGCTGAAGATGCAGAAGGAGCTCGAGAAGGAAGAGAAAGCCGAAAAGAAGGAAGAGAAGCCTGAACCTAAAAAGAAAAAATAGCTTCCGCCTTCTCTCTTTTTTTTATTTTGCCGTTCAGCGTAAGCTACGTGCGTCCTAAAAGCCGATGAAACCGGAGACGGCCCCTACGACCATGGGCACCACGAGCATGTTGGCCACGAAAACAACCAATGCAGCCAGAACTGCGTGCTTCGTTGCCAAGTCCCGGAAGAACACTTTGATGAGAGCGAACCACACCAAGAGCGAGAACAGGAGATAGCCGTAGTAGCCAAGGCTTCCCAGAAAACCGGAGACGACAACGCCACCGAACATCGCTATGAGCGACGAGATGAAGACGGCGAAGAAGGCGTTGATTGGGTTTATGTGCTCCCCCCAGTGGTGGCCTAACAGCTCGAGTATGACGACGAGCACGATGCCGCCGACCAGGACGTTAAGAAGGAAACTGACGCCGATGCCGACCCAGCCCATCGCATCGCTCATTCCGGCAAATTGAAGAATCGCGTTTGGGTCAATGATGCCCCCGAAGTCAACCATGCATTAGTTTTCTCCGCGCAGGCTTAAATTCTGCTCTTTGATGTCCTTCTTGACTATCTCCCCGGGCAGCGTCGTCATTCCGGGCCACAGCTTCCTGCCGGGATATATGACCGTCTTGGCCCCGATTCTGCACCCGTCGCCTATGACCGTCCCGAACTTCCTGCGGCCGGTGTCAACCAGTTCGCCGTCCATCCACGTCTTGACGCTCTGGCCGTCGTGCCTGTAGTTCGTGACGACAGTTCCGGCGCCGATGTTGACGTTGTCGCCGATTATGGAATCGCCGACATAAGAGAGGTGGAAGCCTTTGCAGGCATCGCCGATTATGGACTCCTTTATCTCGGCCCCGTGGCGCACCTTGCACCTGTCGCCTATGGACGTGTAAGGCCGTATGTGGCAGTTCGGTCCGATGATGCAGCTCTGGCCTATGCTAACCGGCCCTTCTATGAAAGCTCCGGGAAGGACAACCGTCCCTTGGCCGATGGAAACGTTGCCCGCCAGCGCGGCCTTGTCGCTGACCTTGCCTTTGGTTTCAGGCTTCATGCCGTCCAGCAGAGCCCGGTTCATCTCAAGCAGGTGCGTGAACGTGCTGCCGGCGACCCAGTCATCACCGTCAACGACGCTGATGCTTTCCGTCTCCGCCAGCACGTTGATTGCGTCCGTCAGTTCGTATTCCCCGCGCGTCGATTTCTTTATCTTCCTGAGAGCGTCGAATATCTTCTCATTGAAGACGTAAAGCCCGGTGTTGCCCTGGTAGGAGACCGGGATTTTAGGCTTTTCGACAATCTTCTTGAGTACGCCCCGGTCTGCGAAGCATACGCCAAATTTGGACGGGTCGTCCACGCGCCTGGTGAGTATCGCCAGTCCGTGCTGCGCGCATTTCTCCATGTCCCGCTTCGAGAAGTAGTCGTCGCCGTTCATCACCATGAACCTGCCCTTTATGTGCTGGCTGCACTGGAGCACGGCGTGTCCGGTGCCAAGCTGCTCTTTCTGCTCCACGAATGTCACACGGAACTTGAATTTGCGCCCGGCCACGAAAGCCTCAATCATCTCCTTCTTGTAGCCCACTATTATGACGGCTTCGTCAGCCAGGCCCTCGAGGTTCTCCAGAGTGCGGAGCAGTATCTCCCTGTTGGCGATCTTGACCAGCGGCTTGGGCTTCGTCAGCGTGATAGGGAAGGTCCTGCTGCTCATCCCTGCCGCCATTATCACCGCTTGCATGCCGTCCCCAATATGTTTGATATCCTGCCGTAAATCACTTCCGCCGCTTTCTGCGTCGCCCCTTCGGCCGTGAGCCTTATCGCAGGCGATGTGTTCGATGGGCGTATGAGCCCCCAGCCGTCCTCGAAGCTTATCCTCACGCCGTCGATAGAGCTGGATTCGAGGCCGCTCACGGCTTCTTCCACGGCTTCCATCACCTCAGCCTTCTTCCCGTCGTCGCACTGGACTGATCCGATTCGCCTGGGCAGCGTGGAGAGGCCGGCAAAAAAAGATGATGCTGGTTCGTCGGAAAGGGACACCATCTCCGCCAGCTTCAATGCTGCGACCACGCCGTCATCGAAAGGCAGGTACGACGGGAAGACGTAATGCTGCGATGACTCTGCGCCCAGCAGCGCCCCCGTCTCCTTGGCCCGCTGCATCATGAACGTGTCGCCCACCGGGATGCGCATCACCTCAGCCCCCATCGGCTCCAGCTGGCCTTCGATGAGCATGGAGCAGTCTATGTTGCACACGATTTTGCCGCGGCCGCCTTTCAGTATGGCCCTGCCAAACGCGACGGTGAGCAGGTCTGATGTTATGAACTTTCCTTTTTCATCCACGGCAGCCACGCGGTCGCCGTCGCAGTCGAACGCTATGCCCAGATCCGCTCCGTGTTTGCGCACAGCCTCGCCGAGATGCCTGCATGAGTCCTCTGTCACGTCCGGCCCCCTGCCTGGAAAGCGCGGATCCACATCGCAGAAGATTTCGGCGACGTCGAAACCGAGCGCCTTGAGCAGCCCAGGGGCCACGAGCGCCGTGCTTCCGTTGCCGCAGTCCAATGCAATCTTCAGCCGCCTGGCAGGCCTGAACTTCCGCAGAAGGTGCGCCTCGTACGCCTTCTTCATGTCCACGGCACGTTCGCCTCCGCTGTCTTTGCGGAAGGCCCCGCCAGCGGCGATGCGGCCTATCTCCTTGTTATCGTTCTCGAAGAAGCCAATGCAGTCCGCACGGAAGAACTTCACGCCGTTCCATTCCGGCGGGTTGTGCGACGCCGTCACATATGCGGTGACGCATCTACTTTGCATGCCCGTGAAGACGGCCACGCCGAAAGAGGTCGTCCCTGCGTTGAGCGCAACGATGCCCGTCTCCTTCAGCCCGGATCGCAGCGCCAGCGAAAGCGCTGGACTGGATGCGCGGACATCGTTGCCGACTACGGCCTTGCGTCCCAAGCCCCTTTCGTGCATGAACGTGCCCAGCGCCCTCCCTACGTCTTCCATGGCGTCGTCGGTCAGCGTCTGACCGTATACGCCACGTATGTCATACGCCCTGAATATGGACATGTCCATGCGCTATAGCACCGTCACGCTCTTGGCCAGGTTTCTTGGCCTGTCCACGTCGCACCCGCGAAGCAGCGCCAGCTCGTAAGCCAGGAGCTGCATGGGTATGATCTGGCCTATGGGGTTGGCGTATCCCATCTCCGGGACCTTGATGAAGTAGTCGTACGCTTCGTTGTTCGAGGCCCCGACGCCGATGATGTACCCTCCTCTGGACCGTATCTCCATCGCGTTGGAAAGGATTTCGCGTTCGTTGTCTTTGCTGGCGAAAACGATGCACGGCGTGCCTTTGTCTATCAATGCGATCGTGCCGTGCTTCAGCTCCCCGCCGGCGAAGCCTTCGGCGTGCATGTAGCTAACCTCCTTTATCTTCAGCGCGGCCTCCAAAGCAGTCGCATACTGCAGGTCGCGGCCTATGAGAAACGCATGTTCTTTGTCCTTGAGCATGGCAGCCAGCTTCTTCACGAAGTCTCGCGTGTTCCTTGACGTGAGGTTGTATGCCTGGTTCCAGGCGTGCGTCAGCACGTCCCTCCCCTCGTCATACTTGCCGGCGCACGCGTAAGCGAGCAGGATCAGCAGCGCCACCTGGGAGGTGTAAGTCTTGGTGGACAGCACGCATATTTCAGGCCCGGCATGCATCATGAGGAAGTGATCCGAATATCGCGTTATGGACGAACCCATGACATTCGCGATAGAGATGACCTCGCTGCCACGGTCCTTGGCCGCCTTGACAGCTTTCAGCACGTCAGCGGTTTCGCCGGACTGCGACACGGCTATGACCAGGGTCTTGTCAGTCAGGAAATGCTCGTAATTCGGGAACTCCGAGGCGAGGACGACGTTTATGTGCCTCTTCGCGACCTTGGAGAATATGTACGAAGCCGCCAGGCATGCATGGTATGAGGAGCCGGCGCCGACGAAGAAGACGCCGTATGCCTGCTGGATGCGGTCGGCCATCTTCCTGACTATGCCCGGATCCTGCTCGCTCGCCCTTTTTATCGTCTCCGTCTGCTCCGCGATTTCCTTGAGCATATAATGCTGGAACTCTCCCTTCCGCGCCTGCTCTATGTCCCATTCTATGGTGTCCGTCTTCCTTTCAACAGCGGCGCCAGTCCTGAGATTGTAGACAGCCAGGCCGCCGTCGACAACGACGAAATCCTCATCGTACAGGTATATAACGCGCTTCGTGTGCCTGAGGAAGGCGGGGATGTCCGACGCTATGAAATATTCGCCTTTGCCGACGCCCACGACGAGCGGCGAGCCGCGCCTCGCGGCTATGATCGCATCTTCGTCTCTGCTCATCGCCAGCACAGCGTAGCAGCCCTGGAGCCGCTTCAACGCAAGCTTCGTCCCCTCGACGAACCCTTTGGCCTTGGTATGCTCTTCTATGAGGTGAGCGATGACTTCGCTGTCCGTCTCTGAGGTGAAGCGGTGGCCTCTGCCCATCAGCTCCCGGCGCAGCTCCTGGTAGTTCTCGATGATGCCGTTGTGCACCAGCGCTATGCCGCCGGTGCAGTCCGTGTGCGGGTGCGCGTTGGCCTCGGTCACGGCGCCATGCGTCGCCCATCGTGTGTGGCCCATCGCGACGCCGTAACGTTTGCTGTCGGCGAAGCCTTGGAAGTCGGCGATTTTCCCGACTTTCTTGACGATTTTCATTCCCGGGTTGGACTTCAGCGCGAAACCGAAAGAATCGTAGCCTCGGTATTCGAGATTTTTCAGGCCTTCAAGGACTATAGACGCTCCGTCACCCGGTCCTGCATAGCCTATGATGCCGCACATAGATAACATAGCTGCGTTCTGGATATAAACGCTTTTCTAAAAACAGTTTGAAGGGCTTCCGTCCGGCCAGGCGCGCATTTATAAGTTTTACTTACAATGTTTTTATAATATTATAACAAATGCACAAAATCATGAGCAGAAACCGAGGAAGCGGCGATGGACGCATACACGCTCGTTGAAAGGAAGAAAGGAGCTACAAGGGCCGCGCCCATAAAGATGCTGGACAGCCCCTCAGCGCTGAAGCCGCTCACGTCGGAATTGGGCTGGAAGGTGTTCCGCGAGCTGGCCGTGCCGGCGTGCCCGATGGACATCGCAAAGAAACTGAAGGTCCATGAGCAGAAAGTCTACTACTACATCCGCAAGTTCAAGGCCGCCAGCCTAATCCGCGAAATCAGGAAAGAGCAACGCCATGGAACAGTGGCGCATTTCTACCAGATGCGGGATCCATGCATGGGTCTGCTCGCGGACGATGCGCAGCTCCAGGGCATCGCCTCGGCCCCGGCGTCAAGGCGCTTCGAACCCTTCGTGCACGGAGGCAGGCTGGACTGCCGCATCATAGTGGGTTCGCCGGATCCGCACGGGCCGTTCAAGGCGCGCGCGAGCGACAGCTGCTGCGCCATAGACTTCGCCCTGTTCCTGGGGAGCTTCACAGACGGCAAGGTCGCGCCCAATTACAAGCTTGATGTTGAAGTCCGCCCGAAGGACATGAAAGGCAACCTGGTCCTGATAGGCGGCCCCGCGGTGAACACGGCCATGGCCAAGGTCAACGAGAGCCTGCCAGTGCAGATAGAGCGCGGGAGCGAAATCTCGGTCCTGTCCAAGGTCACGGGGAGGCGTTATTTCGACGACGAGACTGGCTTCGTCTGCATCGCGAAGAATCCGTTCAATCCGCAATCCAAGATCCTGGTTCTGGCAGGCAAGCGCTTCCAAGGGACGCGTGCGGCCGTCATAGCCTTTGTGAGGCACATGGACGAGGTAATGAAAGGGAACAAGTCCGACCGTGCCGTGCAGGCGCGGGTCGTCAAGGGCTTCGACCTCGACAGTGATGGCATAATCGATAGCGTGGAGTTCCTTGAGTAGCTGACGCCCGGAAAGGCTAAAAACGTCCGAAAATGCCCGTGAACACGCGTGAAAGCTAAAAGCCTTTATTCTTTCTCTAAGTGCTTAAAAAAGCAACTTTAGTGCCCTTGGAACAATTAAAAGGCATTTTTGAGCATAATTGAACAGTGAGAAGCATAAAGTTCAAGGCAACATGCACCCTTGGAACTGTTTCACGCAAGTTATATAAGGGCGGGCAGCACAAGTCATTAATATCTCAAGAAAAGGAGGAACAAAATAATATGGACATTAGAAAGGTTTTGGCAGGGTCTTTAGCTGCCATAACCGCAGGTGCAACGATGCTTGTCGCAGGAATATACGCTGCGAACACGCTTGGTAACTACGTCCAGACTTCCGACGGAAGCCTGACCTCGCCCGTCATCGTGGTGGGTGAGAGGGCTGCGGTCGAGGACGTCCTCTCGGCTGTCGACATCGGTGTCGCAGTCGCTGGGTACGCAACCACGACCACAACCGTCGCAGGCGCAACTGAGGTAAGCGTTACAAATGGTGCCAAGGTTGACACCACGAGTACCAGCATTTACCTCGGAGACACCCTTACCAAGACAGGCATCAAGACCACAGTGACCAAGAGCGATCTAGCGACACTGCTCGCTGCAGGAACGTTCTACGACGACAACGGAATATCCTACAAGTACGACCAGTACATAGGCTGGGGAGCCGGCACAGTTACCTTCGGTAACAGTGGCGGTGACTTGACGGATCCCGCTCTGTACGTGGACACCGGCAGCAGCACAAGCGCGCCTTTGCTCAACTTCTTCATAACGTTCAACAAGCCGTTGAACATATCCAGCGCCAACGTCATCGGCAACACGATCGACGTGCTGGGAACGAAGTACACCATAGGCAGCGGCAGCAGCTACGATGGCACGACGAACAAGCTCGTGCTCTTCGGCAGCTCCAACGCCCAGCTGCTCAACGAAGGCGAGGAGAAGACAGTCGTTGTGAACAGCGTGGAGCACAAGATAAAGCTCCTCGGTGTCTCATCCTCGACAGTCTGCGTCGTCTCCGTTGACGGTGAGAGCAAAGAGGTCACACAGGGCAACTCATACACCGTGTCTGGCGTGGACGTCTACGTTGACTCCGTGTTCTACTACCCCAAGGAGGCTCAGGTAAGCCAGGGCAAGCTCAGCTTCGGCTCACAGAAGCTCATCCTTGAGAGTGGACAGGCAGTCAAGACAGGCACCACAGAAGACACTGTCGAGGGAACTCTTGTGACGCTCACAGGCGTAGCTAACACAGGCATATCCAAGGTCACAGTAGCCATGACCGCCAAGGACCAGAGCAAAGACTACATCTCTGCCGGCAAATCCTTCGTCGACCCCGTTTTCGGCGCCATCAAGGTCGCCTTCAACGGCATGAACGGAGGCACAACCGACAAGATAACAGTCGACAACTCTGGAACCACTGCAGCGACGGTGAAGTTCACGGACTACAGAGGCAACGAGAAGACGATAACCTACGGGTACACGGCTTCCACGTCCTTCGCGCCCGCCCTCAACTGGACGAGCACGAAGACGTTCCATGTGCTGGAGAACCAGACGGTAGCCAAGTTCGACTACCTGCTGCTCTCTCCGACACAGGGCTCTGAGTTCAGCCACCTCATGCAGTACAGCGCGGCCAGCAACCTTGGATCCAGCGGAGCCTACATAGAGCTCACTGACGTCTTCACAAGCGATGTGACGAGGGTCTACCTCCTTCCGGCCCAGTACAAGAACGCAACGTTCTACTTGGACGGACAGGCCTACTACGTAGGCATCGTCGACACGACAGCCCAGTCAGCGGCTTTCACATGGGGCACGAGCGCCGCCGTCAACACGGTCGGTGCCACCACCATGGTGTTCCCGCTGATAAAGGCCAAGGGCGGCGAGTGGGTGACCTTCACGGACGACGTGTCTCTATCCAACTACACCACATACGAGCTTCCGAGCTACAACGGCACTAACACATCATTCCTATACTACGCAGCGACCAACAACAACACTCATCTGACGCTGGGTAGAGTGCCGTACAACATAACCAGAGACGCCATAACGCTGGCAGCCTCAACGACCACGTCCGTAGAGTACCCGGCTATCCTGGTGCTCGAGGAAAAGGGCAAGGACACGAGCAGCACTGAGGTCCAGGACGCAGTCATCGTCAGGATGGCTGACGGATCTGGAAGCGGCGTTGACTTGACGATCCAGGCTCCGATTCTCACGGGCACGTCTTACTCGGCCGCTGAGACCACGGACAACTCGGTCACTTGGTACTACGACAGATACGGAACGCTGGTCAAGCACGACACTGATGGGCAGGGCCTGGTTGAGATAACCTACCCTGACCAGCAGGCGGAAGCCATCGTTGCTGTCGGCAGCGACCCGACATTCTCCACCACGACTGGTGGCTCGACAGTCGAGACCGCTATCAAGATAACGGAGCCAGTCTCCAAGCTTGATAAGGACATCGACACGAAAGCCGTCACGTCTGACATGGTGATAGTCGGCGGTCCGTGCGTCAACACGCTCGTGGCCACGCTGCTGAAGGACACAGTCACCTGCGACACCTGGGCATACAAGGAAGGAGTCATCAAGGAAGTGTCCGGCATATTCGGCACCACGCACAAGGCGCTGATAGTTGCTGGCACGACCAAGGCTGACACCAAGAACCTTGCGGCCAAGGTGATGAAGGGGACCCTGTCGTACGAGGCCTAAGTGCCACGCCAAACAGAGGGAAAACCTCTCTTTTTTTTCTTTTTCATTTTCCAGCGGAAGCTTTATCTATCGTTTTAATGATCAACGCCGCGGAACGACGAGACGCACTTCCCACGTATGCGTTTGTCAATTGCCTCCGTGATCTGTGGGAATGACAGGTGTGCTGCCAAAAAGCAGCGGCGAGACATGCCAAACGAAAGCAGCATCCATCAGTCACATTTTTTAGTTTCCACCAACCTTTGCCCACGGACGCATTACGCACCTTTTTAAGTTTTTTCGCCCAATTTGTCGTATGAAACGGTTGCATTTTTTTGCGGCCTTCCAGGCAGCGCTGCTGCTTTGCCTTATGGCCTTCCCGGCCGCCGATGCGCAAGCCGTGAAACTGAAGTACTACGGCATCGAGGATACGATATACGAGGACCTTTCAGTGGACAACAGCGTCACCCTGAGATTTTCTGAGTCCATAACCCACCTGGACTATCACCTTGACTTCGCCGTCCACAACCTGACGGCGGCGAGCAACTTCTCGAGCAGCTGCGCAGCCATAAGCAGGGAAGGCGGAAGCACGATATCCTGCGATTTCGCAGGGATGCCGGAGAGCGACGGGCAGCTCGTGCTCAAGTTCCTGACGAAGGACATAATAAGGAAAGTGGACAGCAACTACCAGTTCTCCGTTAACTATGGCGTCTCGCTGCCCATAGACAGGGCGTTCACGCTCATACGCCTGCCTGCCAACAACGTCCTCGCAGGCGACGTGGCCAACATGTCCTACTTCCCGCAGGACGGGAAGACCATAACCGACGGCCGGCACATCATGGTCTACTGGGAGAGCGACAACATGACGAGCGGCAGCAGCCTGCAGTTCTCCGTTCTGTTCTCGAAGCCCGCCGCGGTCTCGGACACGATGCTGATAGGCCTCGTCGTGATACTGCTGCTGGCCATCATATTCATATTCTTCTACATGAGGCGCCGCTCCCCGCAGCAGGCGCCGGCCACGTCCGTACTGAATCGCGATGAAAAGACCATAGTGGACATACTTGAGAAGAACGAAGGGAAGGCGCTGCAGAAGGTGCTCGTGCGCGAGACTGCATTCTCCAAGGCCAAGGTGTCGAGGCTCGTGAAGAGCCTCCGCGAGCGCGGCGTGGTGGACATAGAGCCTGTGTCGGGCCGCGAGAACCGCGTCATCCTGAAGCTCGGGAAGGCGTAGTAGCCTCTCTCGTTGCGGCTTTTTATCGCCAGAGCCCAAGAATAGGCCAATGGCAAGAAGGAAGCCCGAAAAGCAGACGGAAATAAGCAAGGAAAGGATAAGGCTGCTTCTGGGCAAAGCCAGAGAAGCTGACGGCCCCATGGCGAACAGATACGCCTCTTTGGCCAAGAAGATGGCCATGCGCTTCAACACGCGGCTGGAGCGGTCGCAGAAGCGGCAGATATGCCCCCGCTGCAAAGCATACCTGTCGCCAGGCGCCCGCACGGTGCGGACTTCCGCCGCCAGGCAGGCCGTCGTGGCCACGTGCAAGGCCTGCGGCCATTCTGTGCGGCTCCCCTACGCCAAGGAGAAGGCCGCAGCGAAGCGCAAACGCATGGGGAACCGCAAACCCAAGCTTTAAGAATATAAATAGCCAATTGCTACAAATAGCATCAAAGAGGAGCCTATGGTCTCTGTCAAATCGGCAAACACAGCCACCCTTCTGGGCGTGGCAGCCCAGAAGCTGAAGGGCATGGAAGCTATGAAGCAGCCTGAGTGGTCGTCTTTCGTCAAGACAGGCTCCGGGAAGAGCAGACCACCCGAGCAGGAGGACTGGTGGTACATGCGGGCAGCCAGCATACTGAGGAAAATGTACCTGGAAGCGAGCGTGGGCACAGAGGAGTTGAAAAAAATCTACGGTAACAGGAAGAACCGCGGCCACAAGCCCGAGCACAAGCGCAAGGCCTCAGGCAAGGTCATCCGCGTCATGCTGCAGCAGCTGGAAGCGGCCGGATTGGCAAAAAAAGAGAAGGAAGGCGGCCGGTCCATAACGCCTGCAGGCAAGCAGCTGCTGAAGGAAGCCGCTGGGACGTCGAAATGAACGAGGACATGCAAAGGCAAATGGCTGAAGCCCAGGAGCTGGAGCGGCTGAAAAGGCAAGTCCTCACATCGATACTCACCAAAGAGGCCTTCGAGAGGCTTTCAAGGGTCAAGTCCGTGAACGCCGACCTTGGGGCCCAGGCCGAGATGTACCTGATACAGGTGTACCAGAGCGGCAAGATAAGGGACCTCATAAACGACGCCAAGATGAAGGAGGTCCTCGCTGCCCTGTCAGAGGGCAGGAAGACGACGATAAGAAGGGTGTGAAATGTCAAGGAACAAACCGGCAGGGTTCAAGAAGAGGCTGGCCGCGCGCAAGAAGCGCTCAGCCCCCAGGTGGGCCGACATAAGGAAGTTCGGCCTCAAGCACGCCAAAACCAGAAGGATAGAGGTCCGCGTCAAGAGCTGGAGACGCGACAAGCTCAAGGTTTAGGTGCATTATGGCTGACGAACGCATATACGTGATTCCGCTGAGGAAGCAGTGGGTGAAGACTTGCAGGGTGCATCGCGCCCCCCGGTCCGTGAACGTGGTCAAAGAATTCATTATGAAGCACATGCACACGGAAGAGGTGAGCGTTTCCGCCGGTGTCAACAGCGCCATCTGGGCGCACGGTGCCAAGAAGCCGCCTGGAAAGATAAAGGTCAAGGCCACTAAAGACGGCAGTTTCGTCCGCGTGACGCTTCCGGACGAGAAGACGGAAAAGAAAGAGAAGAAGGCAGAAACGAAAGGCGCACTGGACAAGGCTAAGGCAATGCTGCCGGGAATAAGGGCGGAGACCAAGGCGAAGCCCGCGGAAGCCAAAAAAAAAGAAGCCAAACCAGAAGAGAACGCGGCACAGAAAACCGAAGCGGAAAAGAAGTCCGAAGAAAAGAAAGTTACGGCGGAAAGGAAACTGCCCAGGAAAGGCGCCTGAACCATTGGCCAGGCGTTGCCTCTAGTTTTAATCCCGTGCCTTAGAGGAACCGGGAGCATGCTATGTCTGAACAAGCCATCTACGTGAAGAAGTTTGGGGTGGAAAGGCTTAGCGATTGGCCTACGGGCAACAAGCTTCTCCAAGTCAGGCTGCTCGTACCACAGACGATAGCCGCATACAAGAGATTCAGAGCCAGCGTCTTCAGCGAACAGCTGTGGCAGGAGCTGCTGCAATGGCAAAAGGTATACGATCTGGAAACGCTGGAGGAGAAGGACGGCATGGCTATTTTCGTGTACCATGCCATGGAGATGCCTCATGATTACATGGCACCCGGCGAGAGAGCCGGACTGAAGAGCATAGAAGTTCCAATCCCTCCAGAGTTCAAGCTTCTGAGGACAGGACACCCAAAAACCTTTGACATCAACGGTGGCGGCACAGGCCATGCCAGGCGGGATCCGGCCTTTCACTACAGCTCGGACAGGTTCTTATTCCACGAGGACAACGAGACGCTGGCCGCTTCGGTCTTGAGATGGTTTGCCCAAAGCGAAGGCACGATGCCCATCGCAGAGCTGGAAGAGTACTGGAAGAACTGGGAGAAATACTACGGCCTCCACAGGCAAAGATGAAACGGACATGCCTTAATAAAAAAGAATCCAAGAAATGAGCATGCCGTCCTTGCGCGACGTTCTGAAAGAGGCCGTTCCAGGTTTATCCACAGAGGAAACGAGACTGCTGCCGACGGGCTACCACCTCGTGGGGGACATAGCCATACTCAGCCTCAACCCCTCCATGCGGCCCCATTTCCCAGCCATAGGCGAGGCGGCAAGGAAGGAGCTTAAGGCAGCCGCTATCTGCGCCAGGACCGGTCCCGTTGTAGGGGAACTGCGCCTGCCGCAAGTCGAGCTTATAGCCGGGAAGAAGACGGAGACGACGCACACGGAGAACGGCATCCTCTACCATCTGGACGTGGCCAAGGTCATGTTCTCCAAGGGCAACGCGTCCGAGCGCGGCCGGCTTGCTGCGGTCGTGAAGAAGGGAGAGACGGTCGTGGACATGTTCGCAGGCATCGGTTATTTCTCGCTGCCCATAGCCAAGACAGGGAATCCAAGGACGGTCTATGCCATAGAGCTGAACCCCGTCGCCATGGAGTTTCTGAAGCAGAACATACGGCTCAATAACCTTGTGGGGAAGGTGACGCCCATCCTGGGCGATTCGCGCAACGTCCCCATGGGCAGCGTGGCCGACCGCGTCATCATGGGTTACCTGCCTGACACGTGGCGCTACCTGGAAGCCGCGCTGTCTTACCTGAAGCCCGAAGGAGGGACTATCCACTACCACGACGTCTACCCGAAGGAGAGCCTCTGGGACGAGCCCGTAGAGCGGCTGGAAAAGTACGCGTTCAAGTACGGCCTGAAGCTGCAGCGGGCGTCGAACAAGAAGGTCGTCAAGCAGTACAGCCCCGGAAAGTACCACATAGTCATAGATGCCGTCTTCAAAGCCTACTGACCTTTTCTGAAGGCGAAAAGATATAGCGATCCATACTTGCCAGGGACGGCCCGTTCAAAGAGCAGCGCCAGCCTCTGCTTCAGCGTTAAAGGGCGTGAATCGCCCCACCTCGGCACGGCCAGGGCGAATATGCCCCTAAACTTCTCCATCCGAAAGCCGTTTCTGGCGAACAGCGTCACCATCTCGTCCCGTGTGAAAAGCCTGAGCCTCACTTTCTGCTTCCGTATAAGCAGCGTCTTGTTCCTTGGAAGTTCCTTTGCCGCCAGCCGCCGGGCAAAGCTCCAGTTGCGGTCGTAGACGCTGGCCACGGAAACGATGCAGAGGCCGCTCGGCTTGAGCACCCTGGACATCTCCTTCACAGCCGCTCCGGCATTGCACTGGTTGAACACGGTGAACATGCACAAGGCGCAGTCGAAACTTTCGCCAGCGAAAGGCAGCTTCTCCGCCCGCGCTTTGACAGCTTTCCCCCGTTTCCTGGCTTCTCTGAGCATGCCTTCGGAGCAATCCACGCCCACGGCGCCCGGGAAAACCCTGAGATGATAGCCTGTGCCGCAGCCCACGTCCAGGACTTTGCCGAAAGCCAGCTCCAGAAAAGGCCTTTCAGCCGCGCGCATGCGCCTAGTCCACGGATTCTCATGCCTGGCGTCATACGACGCGGCCAGAGAGTCATACACTTCCATACGCTGCCCTCACGCCTTCAGGACTCTCTTGCCCCTTTCCTGGGGGACGACCTTCAATCTGGCTCCACGGAAGTTCACAGGTTTGCCCATTCCGTATTCACGGAGGAAAACAGCAAGCGCCGCGACCTCCGAATGCGGTTGGTTTCCGACGGAAACGTTCCAGTCTGCCATCCGGTACACTTCTGGAGGCACCTTCTCGCCACCGATGATGGCAAGCAGCTTCCTTTTGCTCCGGATGCGGCGCATTTCCCTTTCGAAAGGCATGCCGTAGACGGTCAGGTGGGCTATATGGCCGCCCGCTTTCTTCCATCGGTTGAGAACGGACTTCCACGACTCTTCATGCTTGACGCGGAACGATCCGCCGAAATCCTGGCTCACGCGCTTTATGCTGTCCTCCATGCCCGTGTCCGGCTGCCCGGTGTAGAAGCCTTCCTTTGCGCCGAAAGCCCGGGCCGTGAGGAACACGTGCGTGGTTATGCGCTGGTCGCGGTATATCCTGTGCCCGAGGCGCAGCACGGAGACGGTCATAAGCATCCTTTGAAGCGGGAGTTAAATAGCGGTTCACGTCGTATGGATGACCGCGATGACCTTCCTCTTCGCAGACACGAGCGAGTTGAAAAGCCTCGTCGCCTGCGGCGTCCGCTCGATGAACAGATCCATGTGCGCCTTCTCAGCCGCCATTTTCGCTCCATCTTCGACTGCCACGTCGCCGCGCTCGGCGCAGCCTATTATTATCGTGTCAGGGCCGTGGTATGCCAGCGCATCGAAATCCTCCTTCCCGAACGTGTGCTTCTTTGGCATCATCTCCACCGCGCCGTTCCAGTATACTATGACGTCCGAGTAGTACGTCTTCCCATCAACGATAACTTCCCCGAAGCTGACATCATCTATGAAGACCATGCGTTGCACCCTGGCTGGAGCATTATTATATTGTCACCTTAAGGATTTTAACGCTTGGGGCAAGAATAAAATGTCATGTATTCGAAAAAGCTGGAGACGCTCTTCTATTCCAAAGGCATTTCCATCGGTGACAAGGTCAGGCTGCGCAAGAAAGACGGGGTGTATGAGGGCATCCTCATGCCCAGGGCCGGCAGAACGGACGAAGAGATGCTGGTTCTGAAGCTGGCCAGCGGCTACAACATCGGCATAAACATAGGCAAGGACGACACCCTGGAGAGGGCACCGGTGCAGCCGAAACGCACAGAGAGAAAGGCAACGGCATCGTTCGACAGGAGCAAGCCCCAGGTCACGCTGATAGCCACGGGCGGCACTATAATATCCAAAGTCGACTACAGGACCGGGGGGGTCACTGCACTGGCCAACCCGGAAGACATCCTCGATGGCATCCCGGAACTGGCTGATTTTTCGACGCTTAAGCTGACGTCTCCGTTCAACATAATGAGCGAGAGCATGTCCATCAAGCACTGGCAGGACCTGGCAGTAGAGGCAGTCAAAGAACTGAGAACCAGCGAAGGCGTTATCGTAACTCAAGGAACAGACACCTTGCATTTCACCTCCGCCGCGCTGTCTTTCATGGTAACCAACCTTAACAAGCCCGTGGTTCTAGTGGGGTCGCAACGGTCTTCAGACAGAGGTTCGTCGGACGCGGCGATGAACCTCATATGCAGCGTCAGGGTTGCGCTTTCAGACATAGCCGCCGTGGGCGTTTGCATGCATGCAGGATCCAACGACGATTATTGCATATTCAGCAGAGGCACCAAGGTGAGGAAGATGCACACTTCTCGCAGGGACGCATTCCGCCCCATAAACGAGCTTCCCATGGCAAAGGTCTGGCCGGACGGCAGGATACAAAATATGTTCCATGTGAAGAACAGGGGAGAAGGCACGCCGAAAGCGGACATAGAGTTCGAAGACAAAATAGCGCTCGTGAAAACTTACCCCGGAAGCAACCCGGCGGTTTTGGAGTTCTATGCGGACCGCGGCTACCGTGGCATAGTCCTTGAGGTGACAGGACTGGGCCAGGTGCCGACATACGGGAAAGGCTCGTGGCTGGACGGCATAAAAAAGTCCACGGAGAAGGGCATGCTCGTGTGCGGCGCAGCCCAGGCCATTTACGGGCGGCTCAATCCAAACGTTTACGCCGAAGGCCGTCTGGCTAAAGCGGCAGGGCTTCTGCACCTGGAAGACATGCTCCCCGAGACGGCTTATGTGAAGCTGGGTTGGGTGCTCGGGCACACGAAGTCCGTGGAGAAGGCGAGGGAGATGATGCTCACAAATTATGCGGGAGAAATCTCAGCCAGAACACTCCCTGAGGCATACCTTTACTGATGATATGGCAGACACAAGGAACTTGGAACTGAAGTGCGGCATAGAGATACACCAGCAACTGGACACGCTCAGGAAGCTTTTCTGCGGCTGCGCAGCGAGGCTTTCCGCTGACAGGTATACTGTGGCCACCAACCGCAGGCTAAGGCCCGTGGCCGGCGAGCTTGGCGCGACCGACGAGGCTGCAGCATTCGAGAAGACGAAAGGCATGGAATTCCAGTACTTCTCCTATCCGCTTGAGAGCTGCCTCGTTGAAGCCGATGAGGAACCGCCGCACACCATCAACCTGGAAGCGCTGGAAGTGGCCCTGAAGGCGGCACTGATGCTCAACTGCGAGATCCCTGACGAGATACACGTGATGAGGAAGACGGTCATAGACGGCAGCAACACATCCGGTTTTCAGCGCACCGTGCTGGTCGGGCTGAACGGCTGGCTTCAAATGGCGTCGGGCCGCGTCGGCATATCCAACGTCTGCCTCGAAGAGGACAGCTGCCAGATAATACGGAAAGAAGCCGGGCGAAGCGTCTACGGGCTGGACAGGCTTGGCATACCGCTCATCGAAATAGGGACAGAACCGGACATCCATGACCCAAACCACGCCATGGAAGTCGCTGAGACGATAGGCATGGTGCTGCAGTCCACGGGTGCGGCCAAGAAAGGCCTCGGAACGATAAGGCAGGACCTCAACGTTTCAGTGAAAGGCGGCGAGCGCGTCGAGGTGAAGGGAGTCCAGCGACTAGGGATGATACCAAAGGCAGTCGAGCTCGAGGCCATGCGGCAGAAAGCGCTGGCCGACCGAGGCAAGCCCGTGACGTCAGAGGTGAGGAAGGCGCTGCCGGATTGCAGGACGGAATTCATGAGGCCCATGCCCGGGACAGCGCGTCTCTACCCGGAAACGGACATACCGCCGATGAGGCTGGAGAAAAGCTACCTGGATCTGCTGAAGAAGAACTTGCCTGAGCTGATCTCTGACAAGGCCCGGCGACTCGCCGGAACGGGCATCAACGACGAGATGGTGAAGCAGCTGAAGCAATCGGGGCAGCTGAACGCGTTCGAAGCGCTGTCAAGCGCGTTCGATCCCAAGACCGTGGCCGTCGTCCTCACGTCGCTGCTGAAACAACTAAAGGGCGAAGGCGTCGCCATCGAGAAGCTTACCCACGATCGGCTGCATGAGATGTTCTCGTTCATGAAGGCGAACCCGCTGCCGAAAGAAGGCACGATTGCGCTCATGCGGGACATGGCAGGCAATCCAGAGAAGCCTGTCAAGGATTTAGCCGCCGGCAGCGGCATGTCCGAGACCGAAGTGCGGGCCGTGGTCAAGAAGGTCATATCGGAAAAGAAGGATCTTCTGGGCAAGTTCAACGCCGAGCAGATGCTGATGGGGCTCGTCATGAAGGAAGTCCGCGGCCGCGCTTCAGGGGCCGTTGTGATGAAACTGCTGAAGGAAGAAACAAATAGGCAGAAACGACCTGCAGCTTGAATCTGGTTTGTGCTTAGTGCTGCGGGCCAAAAATCCAACGGGCTTCAGCTCCGAGCGGTTCTAGACACGCCGCTTGGATGCGGCACAGATTTATAACTTCTTTTTGGTTCGGCAAGTAATATGGCTCGTTCTCCGGTCATGTATCTATATTTGTCTCCGTGTTCCATAAATTGATCTTCAAAATCGTGATAAACTTCTCTGCCATCAATCGTTCCAGCAACATCTCCTCTTTGTCCGGGCCTGAAGTCAGAGGTTCCACCCGCTGTCAGGTCTTCTAAGACAAGAAAGCACCTCTCGCGGCCCCTTCTGTTTCTGGAAATCACTCCGCCGCACAATATCGGCACTCTTCTGCCCTCCTCGTGGGCCTTAATCAAATGGCGTATATACATCTCAGCCACTTCCCTCGGTTCATCAGGAGGTTGATCTTGGTAACAATAGAAATATTCCCGTGTTGTCAGCCACAAATCACCAATTCTGCCGATTCTAAAATGCGTGTTACAGACGCCCGTTCCTGCGCATTCCAGTAGGCCTTCTCCTATCAATCTTACCCTGTCCGTGAATGCATAGGTCCGCAGATTTCTCATTGTGACTTCATCCTCTTCTATGTCCGGCCTCAACGATTCGAAGCGTTCAAACGGATTCATAACAAAGGTGTTTAATCTAAATTATAAATAGGCAATCGCAGCCTTCATCTGAAACTTTATAAATGTTTCCTGAAATGCCGCTCTCGTTCTGGTGGCCCGGACGACTTCATCGTTGATTTACCAAATATTTAATTCTTGTAAAGTACTTTGCCACGCAAAGCTTTATAAGCATGCCCTTTCAATAGTTCAGCATGGCCGAGAAAATCAACCTTAGGGAGATGGAAAAGAGGTCATTCCGATCCTTCTTCCAGGACGGCATGCAGGATGTGGGGTTTGGAGTCTTGCTCCTGTGCTTTGCGCTGGCCCCCGTAGTCCGAGACATGTATGGCTACGCCTACATAATCCTGCTTGTGGTCCCTGGCCCGCTCGTGATAACGCTTGGCAGGAAGTACATAACCCAACCCAGGATGGGCGTCGCCAAGTTCAACGAGAAAAGAAAGACTGAAAGGAAGCGAATAGCGAAAATTTCAGCCGTCTCCACGCTGACGTTGCTTGCGTTGCTGTCACTCACGCTTCTGGGAATCTTCCCCGGCCCCACAGTCCGGGCAATAGGCGGCGCAGGCTTCATGGCCGCAATAGGCGTTGCCGTGGTGGCCCTTATGGGTTACATAGCTTACCTGCTGGATTTCAAGAACATGCTCTACTACGGCTTCATAATCGGGTTTGGCATAGTGGCGTCCGAGATCCTCCACGGCGTGGTGGGCGCCCCGCTGGACAGCCTGATTGTTTTCGGGACGTCTGGCACGCTGCTGCTGGCGTATGGTATCGTCAGCGTTTTGCGCTTCCTGAAAGACAACCCAAAGCAGGCGGTGTAGCATGGCCATCAACCTGAAAGAAATCCAGAGGCAGTCGTGGGAGCAGACCAGCCGTGACGGCCTGATGGAAGTCGCCGTGGGGCTGGTCCTCCTGGCGTTTGCCGTGGTCTGGCTGAACACAGCCCTTTTCGTCCCGTTCGTCGCATTCCTGCCCTTCCTTTCAGTGCCTGTGATGGACAGGATAAGGAAACGCTACACCTATCCGAGGATAGGAAGGGTCAAGGTTCCAAAGCAGGATCCGAAGATGACGGTCGGCATATTCATCTACGCAATAGCCGCGCTTGCGCTGGTTGCAACATCGCTTTATTTCGTTTTCGGGGAAGGCTTTACGACCGCCGTCTGGTACAGGTCAATGCCGATGTTTGCGGGCCTCATTATGCTAGGCGCCTTCACGTATCTCCGCTCGAAGACTGGAAGCCAGCGCTATGTGGCCTTTGCAGTCCTGTGCGTTGCGAGCGCGTTTGTCTTTTCGCTGCAGGACTTCGGAGCATCCATGATGGCCAATCTAACCGCATATCTCAGCTTCATCGGATGCCTCTTCGTCCTCATAGGCCTCGCCACCTTCATAACCTTCGTGAAAAGAACGCCCATAGCGGGAGCAGGCCATGGCTAAGCAGATAGACAGGCTTATCCACGAGCCTGCCAGGCTTCAGGTGGTGTCCCAGCTCTTCGTCATAGAGGCCGCCGATTTCCTTTTCCTTATAAGGCAGACCGGGCTGACGTTTGGCAACCTCTCCTCTCACCTGAGCAAACTGGAAAACGCAGGCTATGTTGAGATAAAGAAAGATTTCATAGGGAAGAAGCCGCACACGATGGTCTCGCTCACGCAGAAAGGCCGCCGGGCATTCAACGCATACATGAAAGCGATGAAAAACGTGTTTGAAGGGCTGCCGCAGTGATAATAGCCCCGCCCGGATTCGAACCGGGGTCCAGTGGTCCAGAGCCACTGATGCTTAGTCCGCAGCCATCGGAGGCCGCGTTTGACCGCTACACCACAGGGCTGCGCCTCTGCTACAGGTTTATAAATGTTCCTGCAATATTTAAACCAAGCGGTAGGTATGGAACGGGATTGCCGGACTAACCAACGGACAGATACAAGGGACATGCAGGCGCTTTCTTAGCGTGGCGTCCGTTCATCGCTTCGAACTAAAGCATTTTATTGTCGTCCGTCCAATATCAAAGGCAGGTGCCACATGAAACTGTTGCTCATACATGCGGATTTCGTGGAATGGGAACCGAAAACGAAGGCCATAAAATCCGCTGAAGAGGTTGAGAAGAAGAAAACCAGAGTTGAAGAAGTCCTGGTCGCATTCACGGCCGTGGAGAAGCAGGACGAAAGCGACATAAAAGGCGCAGCTTCGCTGGCCGTGAAGGAGATAGCCAGCGTCTTCGGCCAAGTAAAAGCCAAGGCGGTCGTGCTTTATCCATATGCCCACCTTTCGCCCGATCTGGCTTCGCCGTCCTCTGGCCTCGAAACGATGAAAATGATGGAAAACGAGGCGAAGAAAGCCGGCCTGCCGGTCAAACGCGCGCCATTCGGCTGGTACAAGGCGTTCGACATAAAATGCAAGGGCCACCCGCTGTCCGAGCTGAGCAAATCCATAACTGCAGGCAAATGCAGTCCAGGCGAAGAGAAAAAGGACGTCTCCGAAGCCGTCAAGAAAGAGCAGGCGCTGACATCCACGTGGTACATAGCCGAGCCCAGCGGCAAGATGAACACAATAACGATGAAAGACGGCAAGGTGTCCGGCTTTGATTTTTCCAAGCATCCAAAGCTGCTGAAGCTCGTGCAGTACGAGATGGCCAAAAGCAGGGAAGTGAAGGAGGAGCCGCCGCACATAAAGCTGATGGGCAAGCTCGGCCTCGTCAGCTACGAACCTGGCAGCGACCCAGGGAACTTCCGCCATCTGCCGAAAGGGAGGATGGTGAAGGCCCTGCTGGAGGAGTGGGTGACGAGGAAAATGCAGGAGTATGGCGCGATGGAGGTGGAGACGCCGATAATGTACGACTACGAACACCCATGCCTGAAGAGCTACCTGAACAGGTTCCCAGCGAGGCAGTACACGATAGAGACACCGAACAAACGAGTCTTCCTGCGTTTTTCCGCCTGCTTCGGCCAGTTCCTCATCGCAAGAGACGCGAGCATCTCCTACAGGAACCTCCCGCTGAAGATGTACGAGCTTACGCGCTACAGCTTCCGCGTCGAGCAGCGCGGCGAGCTTGCCGGCCTGCGGCGCCTGCGCGCTTTCACCATGCCTGACTGCCATGCGCTCTGCAAGGACCTTGAGCAGGCCAAGGAGGAGATGGGGCGCAGGTTCGACGTGGCCAATGAGGTGCAGACGGGCGCAGGGCTGGACATGAAAGGCGACATCGAATTTTCCATGCGGGCGGTCAAGGACTTCGCAGACAAGAACAAGGATTATGTGCTGGATCTCGTGAAGCGGTGGGGCAAGCCCGTGCTTTTGGAAGTGTGGGACCAGCGCTTCTTCTACTTCATCTACAAGCTGGAATGGAACTTCATAGATGCGCTCGGGAAGGCCGCATGCCTGGCCACGGACCAAATAGACGTAGAGAACGCGGAAAGGTACGGCATCAAATACACGGACAAGGACAACAGCCAGCGGTTTCCTTTAATACTCCACCAGTCGCCTTCAGGCAGCATAGAGCGCGTCATGTATGCGCTCCTGGAGAAGGCGCACATGGAGCAGCAGGCCGGGAAAAACCCGCTGCTTCCTGTGTGGCTGTCGCCGACGCAGGTCAGGCTCTGTCCCGTGAACGATTCGTTCAACCGTTACTGTGAAACGCTGTCGGAAGACCTGGGAAAGAAATGCATACGTGCAGACGTGGACGACAGGGTCGAGACCGTGGGAAAGAAGATACGCGACGCGGAGACTGAATGGATCCCGTTCATAGTCGTCGTGGGCGAGAAGGAGAAGGCGTCAGGGAAGCTCGCGGTGCGCTTCCGCCGGACAGGCGAAGTCCGTGCCATGGCGCCGGAGGAGCTGGCAAAGCTCGTGGGTAAGGAAACGGAAGGCATGCCATGGCGGCCCCTCCCCGTCTCTCGTATGCTCACCGAGAGGGCGGTTTTCGTCTGAGGCAGTTGCGCTTTTCTATGCGGTGGGCGGGCAGTATTTGGCGTAGCTGCTCATCTTGGCATATGTGTCGAAGCAGGCTTTTATGTAGATGTGTTTGGACCTGCACTGAGAATAACAGGTTGAATAACTCATTGCACGGTTGCAAGTTCCTCCGGTGCATCCCCACAAGCACGGACTTTCTACCCATTTATTCTTCTGGCAGATTCGGGAATTGCCGCCGTTGACGCATTCCTTCTTGCCTTCATCGCAAACCTTAGCTTCGCACGCATGATTCACGCAGACATCTGAACTGACTTCGCAGGACTTTTGTTCAGTTCCTTCCACACTGGGGCAGCATTCGTAGCTGCACGGAGCAGGTTTGGGGCAGTAACGTGCATAGCTCTTCATGCCGCTGGAGTAGGAATCGAAGCAGGCCTGTATGTATGTCTTGCCCGTCCTGCACTTTGACCGGCATGTCGACAGGGTTAGAGCCTTCCGGCAGACACCTTTTTCACAGCCCCACTTGCAGCTCTCATCCTTCCACATGCCTTCACTGGTGCAGGTTCTGGCGAAATCGCCACTGCAAACCCTTTCGCCGGGATTGCAGACTTTCTTCCTCCACACACCAGACAAGCACGTTTCCTGCTTCCCGTCGCTGTCAGCGTCAGCCTTCGAGCTAGGAGAATAGCACGTAGATTTGAGGACGCAATCCTGAGCTGAAGGGCAGCAGGCTTCGTCGATCTCTGGACATACAGGGCCATCACCGCACTCTATGTGCCTGATGAACTCTGCTGTATCGTCCCCGCAGCAACGGTTCTCAATCCACGTCTGATCGCAGCCGCTGCAATATACTTGAGATTCGTCAGGGTCCTTGAAAGTTTGCGCGCAATAGTCATACGTCGAGTCGGTGCAGACATATTCAGAAAAACTGCATCCGGGGCACGTTCCCTGGCACCGGTCAAGCCCGCTGCATGTATAGTCTGCGTAAGCATATCCAGTTCCATCCGAATAGAACTCCCTCAAGAGCGCCGCCGACAGGCATGAATCGCCATGCTCTTCGCCCGTGCATTTGCCAGCTGTGCATGCGGTATAGTCCAAGACATACCCTCCCACAGTGTAGTCCTTGCCAGCATCAGATTCTTCCGTCGCTTTGTCGGCGCATCTTTCAATGAGGATCTCATCAGCCAGCGAGGCCACATCCTTGCACGCGACAGGTTCGCACTGGTAGGCGTGATAAACCTCGCCTTTCCACACCTCTGCGCCATTGCAGTATGTTGCAGGCTCTTCATAATAGCTCTTTGCTTTGCAGTCTTCATCGCGCTGGGCGCAGTTATACGTGCCATCACAGTATCCAGCCTTTCTCACGTCGCCATCACACGAGCTTGCGCATTTGGCGTTGTCCTTGTTTACTCCAGTCTTTGCGCAGGCGCCGTTGCTGCACCCCCACTCCTCGATGCCGCACATTCCGAAAGGCGTTCCATCCTTGGCATCGCAATCCTCTATTAGATTTCCGCCGGCATACGAGCAGATGTTGCTGTTGGCAGTGACGTAGTAGTCCTTTCCGCTGACGACTTTGCCTCCGTCGCATGTCTGCTGGCATTGGTCAAGGCTGTCGCAGTCAAAGGTTCCGCTTCCGGTGCATGAGGCGATATACGTGCAAGTGTCGCTGTTAGGGTTAGTGTAGTAGTCCCTCCACGAAGAAGACGGGTCGTCTCCGCATCCTGCCGTGTTGCCTCCTCCATACCAGCCGTCCTGCGAGTTGCAATCCTTGCTCGAGCAGGACAATGTGGTATACGTGCACGTTTGACCTCCTGCCATGGCGTAATAGTCCCGGTATTGAGTGGAGGCATCGCCATCCTTGAGGCCGCACGTGGCGGTTTGGGTGTTGCCTCCTCCATACCAGCCGTCCTGGGAATCGCAGTCAACGGATTCGACGGTGCAGTAGCGGCACTCATTTGTGTTGGCCTTGACGTAATAGTCCCGGTGGCCTGTCGGCGGGTCATTTGTCTGCAGGCATCCAGGGCCAGCGTCGCCTCCGTCATACCAATTATCATCGCCGTCGCAGTCTTTGACAGGGCAGCCCACGGTCGTATAGGTGCACGTTCCCGAGGCCGAAACGTAATAGTCTCTCTTCTGTGATGGCGGGTCGTCGTATGTTCCACATCCAGCATCTCCGCCGCCATAATAGCCGTCCAGGTCGTCGCAGTCCTTCGTGCTAGTGACAGAGAACGTGCACGCACCAGAAGAGCAGCGGAAATCCCTGTATTCAGCCGTGGGGTCATCCATGCGGCTACAGCTGGCCCCAAAGTCGCCATAATTGTACCAGCCGTCGAGATTGTTGCAGCTTTCGGTGCCCACCACGTTGTACTGGCACGAACCTGAACTGCAGAAGTAATCTCTGTTCTCTTTTGTGTCACCATTGCAGTACCAGCCGTCTGACGGGCAGGACATTCCATAGCAGCGGTCTATGGTCAGTCTCCTTGCAACCGAGGTTGCAGGCGGAGCCATGCCGTCGGTGATTTCGACGCCCCAATAATAGTCTCCATCGGCCAGCGCCTCAAAATCTGGGAGCACGTAAGACAATGCGACCCCGACTGGTATTTTTTTCAGCGGCGATGAGAAAGGCGCATTGTCATCATCCAGATAGAACGTGCTTGAAAGCGGGTCGCCGTCATTGTCGCTTCCGGACCACTGGAATGTGGGCGTGGCATCTGACGTCTTAGATTCGTCGGCCGGAGACGTAAGCGAAACGGACGGGGCATGGTTTTTGTCTATCCCGTGCGTGGCATATATTCTGTTCATCCCGGAAGTCTGGCCGTAGCCTCGTTGGAACCAGTCCGTCCAGAAGGCGTTGGCGCCGCTGGGGCTGTCGCCTTTCAGGATGCTCCATATCTTGCTGTACTCGGAATTGATCGTGTCATTATCGCTGCCAGACGAGCCGTCAAATATGTCCCAAAGGATGCTGGCGACAGCGCCTTCTACGATTGCTCCGGAATTGTCAGTCGCGCAGTCATCGCCTATATGCCAGTTGTTGGTTTCTATGTTGCCTATCGAGCCGCATGTCACGTCACTCATGTAGTCTGGTCTGTTGTCAACGGCGCATTGCATGAATTCAGCCCAGCCTTCTGTGATTGCAAAGCCTTCGCACGATTCGCTGTTTATGTAGTGCGGGCTGGGTCCGCAGCCGCCAGGAATGCTCTGGCCGTTTGTTCTGTAGGCAGACCACATCGCAGCATGCCCGTATTCATGCAAGACAACATACCTTTCCCACCAGAAGATGCTTACATCCGGGAGGTCGATGTTGTTGGCTCCTGTAAGGTCGCTGTGCGCAAATGCGGGCCAGCTGCCTGACGGATATTTTATTTGTAATTTTTCGCGGCTCCAGCCGGCTTTGCTGTTCAACCAGTAATATTCATCTGTGGCGTAATCAACCGCCCTCCAGGCAGAGTATTGCGTTTCAAAGTAGCGGGATCCGAAGTCGGAGGAACCTGAAACTAATTTAGAGGCCGTATTGGTGTAGTGACGGCGATTCCAATAGTCTGTTCCCCAGGCAGCGTCGGTTTCACAGTATATGGCTACATAAAGATAGAGTCCGCTGCCAACATCGACGGGAATGGAGTAGCGGCCGTTTGCGTCCGTTTTTCCAGAGCCGACTTCCCTGTCTATTATGCCATCTTCAAAAACCTTAACTAATGCCCCTTTAATGGGCTGTAGCGAACCGTTGAATTCCATGTAGCTCCACTTGCCTGTGACATAGGCCGTAGTCGCGAGCGCGGTCGCAGAAGAAAATGCGCCATCTCCGGGAGCTTCCTGGACTTCTTCGGACGGGTCGTAGACATACTTTTCCGGGGTTTGATAGGCTCCTAGACGGCTTTCACCGGCCAACGGAGCTATGCTGTTTGAACCGTCGGCGACGGTTTTGTAATAGTTCCTGTGGATTTCTATGCCATCAGAAGAGGCCATGGCGTACGCTCTTATGCTGTAGTCGCCAACTTTGGGCAACCTGGCAGTCGCCTCCAAAACCACGGATTCGCCTTTTCTAAGATGGCCGGACCAGACAAGAGCGCCATCCATCCGCTCTGCTGACCCGGGAAGAAGTATGGCGATTTCGGCATCTTGGAGCTCAGCCAAGGGCAGGACTGAAAATCTCACATGGACTGTTTCATTGAACTCCCACCATTTTATGCTGAGGTTGCCCCCGAACGGGTCGACGACCTCGGGATAATAATCATAGGCGTAATACGTTTCATCCGACGGTTCGGAACCAAGTGCATAAGCAAACGGAATTAGCGTAACAAAAGAACATACAAGAGCGGCAATAGCAACAAACCCAAAGGGAATGTCAGTATTCGTTTTCAATTGCTTCATATTCCTCAGAATTGAAAGTAAGAAAAGTAAGTTTTAAAAACGAACCACGTTGGCGCATTCCAAAAACAATACTGACGTAATGGCAGCCTGCCAATCGCATGTTGCGTACAAAACGGCCACTGAAACAATCGTCTCATCTCTCCAGGATGAAGTACCGGTCCTGCTTGTCCTTCGGTATGTCCGTGTAGACCATGTCCTTGGGGTCGCCGACGCCGAACGGCTCCAGCGACTCTGCCAGCTTCAGCGCGCGGTTAAGCTTGTGCGTCTGCTCGGCGTATATTTCAAACAGAGTCTCTCCGCGTTCCACGCGGCTGTTAAGCTTTTTGTGCAGTAGCAGCCCTGCGCCTTTGTTCTTGGGCGTCCCGGCCTCCCTCGCTATCTGCACGATTGCGGCGTTGCTTATCCAGAGCACCTGGCCCTTCTTGGCCGAAGCGATGCAGGCCCTGTGAGAGCCGACCGGGATGTCAGAAGGTTTTATGTTCGGGTTGCCGCCCTGCGCGCCTATGATCTCGCGCATCTTTCTTTCGGCCTTTCCGGACCGCCATATCTCCAGGGCCTTGTCTTCGCCGCCGTTGGTTCCACGGAAAGAGAAAAGGTGCCCCGCTATGTGGAACACCTTGCCTAGAAGGTCCCAGGGCACCCTGCCCGGCTTCCTGCTCATTGTTGCCAGCGCTTCTCTGGCTTCAAGCGCCGGGCCGATGCCATAACCTATCGGCTGTTCGCCGAACGTCGAGACGCACCGCACGTTGATGTTCATTTCCCTTCCCAGCTGGATGAACTTGTATCCAAGCTCCTGAGCTTCGCCCGTCGTTTTCACTTTAGACCCACGCCCTGTGGGTATGTCTATGACCACGTAATTCGCACCGACGGCTTTCTTCTTGGACATGACAGAAGGCAGCAACAGTGGGTCTATCGACAGGGGGTATTCGATCTTGATGAACATGTCATCCGCCGGCGCCAGGTTGACCGAGCCGCCCCACACCATGCAGCCGTTAGTCTTGCGGACGACGCGTCTTATTTCATCGATGGATAACTCTACCGGGCAGAGGCACTCGACTTTGTCAGCCGTGCCGGCCGGTGAAGTTATGGAGCGCGATGACGTCTTCGGGATGGTCAGCCCGGCGGCAGCCACTATAGGGACGAGCATCATCGTGGTCTTGTCGCCAGGGCACCCGCCAATCGAGTGCTTGTCAAATAGCGGCCGCCTGCCCAGGTTCAGTTGGTCTCCGGTTATGGCCATGGCTTCTGACATGGCTTTGGCCTCGCTTATGTTCAGGCCGTGCATGTGCAGTCCGATGACAAATGCCGTCATCTCTATTTCCGAAAGCCTCTGGGCCGAGACGTCCTTTATGATCTGCCTTATCTCCGACCCATCAAGGTCCATGCGGTTGAGCTTTTTCTTGATGTATTTTATCGATTCGGGCGGGTCGCTCCTCGAAACGGATATCTTGTCCCCTTCCTTGGCTCTTAGCTCGGCGGTGACGGGTTCGTACAGGCCTATCACGCCGGGAGCGAATCCCTTTGATATGTTGACTATTCCCACGAACCGGCGCCCACGGAGGCACATCTCTATCCTGTTCAGCGGCTTCACGTCAAGTTCCTGGGCATCAACTTCGCTCAGGATGACGATTGGCTTTTCCGCCTCGAACTGGAGCGGCACAGCCTTAAGCAGCATACGTATGTATTGTCCGCGTTCCCTATAAATCCTCGCCAAAAGGCAAACAGAAGAGCAGAGCGGATGCCGGCAAAGGCATTCGGCAGGCAGGCCGCTTATGCGTCACTTTTGTCACTCCGCTGTTGGAATTAAGCGATGTTATGGGGATCATTATGAGGCGCAGTAAAGCGGTTTTATAAGAGGGCCTTTCGAACAAAACCGCTATCAGTCGGGCAGAAAAGCTTATAAAGCACCTTGTTAAAAAATCAGCACCAAGGTGAAACAAATATGGTACGAAGCAGAAGAGCCGCAAGAAAATACTACGTTATGAAAAAAGGCAAGAAGTCAGCCATTTTCACCGGAAGGTCACCCCGACAGGCCGCCCTTAAGGCAGCCACGAGGGGCATCGCTGACATCCGCCTGAGGGAGCGCGGAAGAAGGAACAAAGACGGAACTTACACCGTCCACATCTTCAAGGGCTCCACGAAGGTCGTCAGCGCTCCGGAGAACAGACCATCATGGCTTCCTGCCCGAGTCAAGAAACCTGTTGTGAGGAAAGTCGGCGTCGAAAGAATCAAGAGGCTTTAAGCCCAAACAGCTGGCTTTCTTTTTCTTTTATTTTTCTGGCGAGCCCAAGCTCTGCAAAGACCCCGTACCTTTCCGGCGGTCAGAAGAGCAGCAAACCGTAGAAAAGCGTCACCAGCATCGTTATTATGAAAACCGGCGCGAACCTGACGCCTTCCTTTATCCAGATGTAGCCGCCCCTCGACTTCAGTGCCTTGAGCTCGGTTTTGGTCAGCATGCGCCAGCGGCCGTTGACAGGAACGTCGCCCAGGCGCAGCTTCGAGACTGGAACTTTTTTCCTGAACAGCTTGCTTTCAACGAAACGCCCGTATTTGACAAAAACAAGGATGCCGAAGAGCAGCAGCGGCGAGGCGGCTACGGGCAGCAGCAAAGAGAAGTCAGCGGCCATGCCTTTGAGCATGTATGTGGCCAACGCGGTCGCTGCGACGGAGAAAGCTAGCGTGATTCCAACCACCCCACGGATCTCACCGCGCAGCTGCCGGAAGAAGGTGCCCCCGGACCTCGAAGCGATGCCCAAGCCGATGGAATAGACGATGAGGTAGGCGAAGGAAATGAAAAGGAAATTAAAAAGGACCGCCACGGGAAAAGGCAAAGCAGAAGAGAAGGCGAACCCTGCGGAATCCGGGAAAAGGAAACCCAGTGCACCAAGCAGCCAAGCATCGCCGTCACCCCACTGGTTGAAACGGTAGAGCAGGAGGCCGAAGCCGAGGAACAGTGAACCATAGATGAGCGAATTGAGCAGGGTTGAAACATTGTTGGTGAGAACAGCTGCGCCCCCGCGAAGAAGCAGGGAAAGCGCTATTATGCCGTATGGTATCCCGTCGTGGAACTCCGTCGTCTTCAGGTCCGAGTATGCGGCCCAACCGAAGCCCACGGCCCCCACAGCCAGAAGCAGCCACCCGAGCATACTATGCTATTGTCACCATACGTTTTTATTTGCCAGCGGCCGTGGCCGCTTATTTAGAGCCGCAGCCAAATATATAGCATGGGTTTCCTAAGCCGCAAGCAGACGCCGCAGCCGCAGACCGGCCCAAAGTACACGGTGTCGCGGGAGTACAGGATGTTTTCCAGCGGCGAGGAAAGGCCATTGAACTGGTACGAGAAGACGGCCCAGTTTTCAGGCAAGATCCTCGTTGCCAATCCTCCCAAAGGCTCTGCGCAGGAGCTGACAGGCGCGATAAACTTCACCGGGCTGCGGGTCACGCCGCAGCAGGTCATGTCCTTGGCGATTATGGCAGCTATCGTGTTCGTTGTCGTGGGCGTGGCCGTCGCCGTGTCATTCATGACGAGGGGCATCGAGCTCCCGCTCGGCGGCATCGCTTTGGCCATGTTCGGTCTGCCGGTCGCATGGTACATGCTCAAGTATCCCGTGAACCTGCTCAAGGAAATGCGGATAAAGGCCAGCTCCCAGGTCGTTCTGGCCGTGCTTTATATGGTCGTTTCCATGCGCATAAGCCCGAACCTGGAACGGGCCCTGAGGTTCGCCGCGGCCAACGTCTCGGGGCCGCTGGCCTGGGACATGAGAAAGCTCCTGTGGGACATGGAGATGAAGAAATACTATTCCGCATGGGACGCGCTTGAAGCTTACATCGTGAAGTGGAAGCCGGAGAATGAGGAGTTCGCTGAAGCGCTGCGGCTGATACGGGATTCGACGTCGCAGCCGTCTGACAAAACGAACATAATACTGGACGAGGCGCTTAACGTCGTGCTGGAAGGCTCCAAGACGCGGATGAAGCATTATGTTCAGGACCTGAAGCTCCCCGTGATGATAATACACATGATGGGGATCGTGCTGCCTGTCCTGGGATCCATAATGGCGCCGCTTGTGGCCGTGTTCATGGCCGACATGATAAGCCCCGCCCATTTCATAATAGGCTACGACATCGCATTGCCGATAATAATAATCTGGTTCATCAACAACACGCTGCGCAAACGTCCGGTCACGTTCTCTCCCAGCGCCGTGGCCAACCACCCCAGCCTGCCCAAGAAAGGCCACGTCATGATAAAGGGCAAGTCCTTTCCAGCCGTCGTATTCGGATTGCTCGTCCTGGTTGCAACAGTGACCTATCCATTGGTGTACTTTGCCGAGGATCCGGCAACAAGGCTGCTCGGCCACGGTGAAGGCGTTTTCTCCCTGGCCATGGCCGGACTGATAATCCTGGGAGTAGGCATGTCGCTGGGAGTCTACTTCTACCTTTCCACCTTCCAGAGGAAAAAAATCCAGGAGGACATCAGGAGCGTCGAAAACGACTTCGAGCTCGCGCTGTTCCAGCTGGGCAACAGGATGTCCGCAGGCGTGCCTACGGAAGTTGCCGTGGCAAAGGCGCTGGACGATGTGAAGGACCTGAAGATAGCCGACATGTTTCGTCTCACGCTTCGCAACATGAAGACGCTGGGCATGACGTTCGATGGCGCACTGTTCGACGCCAAATATGGCAGCATCCTTTACTACCCTTCGGAACTGATACGCAACGTCATGCGCGCCGTCGTCGACACAGCCAAGAAGGGCGTACGCTACGCTTCTGAAAGCATGTTCAGGATATCGAAATACATGAAGAACATAAGGGAAACGCAGGAGTACATGCGCGAACTTCTGGAAGAGACGGTTTCAAGCATGCGCTTCCAGGCCTACATGCTGACGCCGATGGTCACAGCGCTCGTAGTCTCGATGGCCAGCATAATCATACTTGTCCTCGCGAAGCTTGGCGAATATGTCGATCAGCTGGGCCTCAGCAAGTCCATGGGCATGCCTGACATCTCCATTGCGTTCAACGCCAAGGCCGCCATTTCGCCGGAACTGTTCCAGCTCATCGTCGGAACGTACCTTATAGAAATGCTGATAATCCTGGCCATATTCATGACCAAGATAAGCGAAGGCGAGTCCAAGACCAACCAATGGTACACGGCTTCGAGGATGCTCTTTGCAGGGCTCATCATGCACTATATCATCGTCCTGTTCGCCAGCACGGTATTTTCCAGTTTCATAGAGCAGGCGTTGGCCTCGTTGGGTATAACGGCATGAACGAATCCCACGAACACATAAACCTCATCTATTTCGGCCGCGTTGCCGGAGGCGCCCAGAGGTCAGCCTCTGACGAGGAGACGGAACTGAGATGGTTTTCGAAGGCAGGCCGAACTGGAAAAAGAACAGGACATGATTCCAGGCGTCAGGGAATGGGTCCTGAAGGCTTTAGACGAGTTAGGGTGAACGCTCACTTGTGCGCGAAAACCAGCGCCACTTTCTTGCCCGCCGCATCCACCCTGGCGAAGCCGACGCGGTTCATCTGAATGACGTCTCCCATTCTCAGCCGGCCCATCTCAGGTTCGCCCAGGCCTGCCAGCTTCGTTCCGTCAGGCATCAGCAGTTCCACAGGCACGTTGGGGACGCTCACGAACTGTATCTTCTGCATGCCGTGGCTTATCTCATTGCCCAGGTATCTGCTTTTTTTGCCGAGCGTGAAGTTGCCGAGGCCGATGAGCCTTGCGGGCGTGCCTTGCAGTTTCTTGAAGTCAGCGCCAGCCACGTATATTTCCTTTGCGTCGACTGGAACTGTCCTCATGCCACGGTCTGTGAAATCCGGATGCCGTTCCAGCTCGATGCTCTTCGGCAGCGGCCCTTCTGCCTCTATCTTCACGGGGTCCACCACGGCCATGTAACGGTTGGCCACGGGGTCCAGAAGCTTGCGGTTGATGCCTTCGAGGTTCTCCCAACCAATTCGTATGTCGTTCTTCGAGAGGCCGCACGTCTTGGCCAGCGCCTCGAACGTCTTCGGCAGAAAGCCGCGCCTTAGGAAAGCGCGGACCGTCGGCAGCTGCGGATCGTCCCAGCCGGTGTACACCCCCTTCTCCATGGACGACTTTATGTCGCGCTTGTGCATCTTCGTCCCGGGGAAGTAGACGAGGCCGAAGTTGATGAACGCAGGTTTGGTCCAGCCGAAGAAATCGTAGACCAGCTTTTGCACGGCCGTGTTATGCTCATGCTCCTTGGCCCTGAAGACGTGCGTGACGCCTGAAAGGTGGTCCTCGACAGCGCAGGCGAAGTTGTACAGCGGCCACACTTTGTATTTCGTCCCCGTTTTCGGGTGCGCGAGGTCGCATATCCTGAACAGCGGAGGGTCCCGAAGCACGGGGTTCGGTTCGTTCATGCTCGTCCTTAGCCTCAGCACGGCGTCCCCCTGCTTGCAAGCCCCGTCGAGCATGGATTTCCATGTTTTCTCGTTGTCTGCCGCAGTCTTGCTTCTGCACGCGCATTCTTTTTTCTTCTCCTTCAACGCGCGGAACGCCTCGGCAGGGCACGCGCACACGTATGCTTTGCCCGCTTTTATCATCTTTTCCGCATGGCTGTAGTAAGTGTCCATGTGGCTCGATTCCAGCACGAGCGTGTCATAATCGATGCCCACCGATTTCAGATCCTGCACTATGAAATCGTAGAATTCCGTCCTGACCTTGGTCGGGTCGCTGTCCTCCAGTCTGAGGACGAACTTGCCGTGGTATCGCCGCGCGTAGTAGTAGCTCAGGAAAGCGGCACGCATGAGGTGGAAGATGGTGAGCGGCCCCGTAGGTGCCGGGGCGAACCGCGTGACGACCTTGCCTTCCACAGCGCCTTCCAGCTCAGGCATCTCTTCACTCTTCTTCTCCTTGCGCAGCATTGCGGGCGATTCCCGTTCCAGTTCCGCTTGCTGCTGCTCCAGTGTCATCCTGCCCACGTCCTTTATGGCTTCAGCTACCGCCTTTCCCGTTCCCTTGAAGTCGCTTCTTAGCTCAGGCCTGTCAGCCAGGATTCTGCCCAAGACTGCGCCGGCGTTGGCTTTGCCTTTGTGGAAGATTGCATTCTGCAGTGCGCAGAGCCTTATGTCCTTCTTGGTCCGGTCGTCCATAGCCTTATTTCCGTGCCAAAGATTAAAAGCATCAGCCAGCAGCATGGCTGGCGCTGGACTGGCAAACAAAAAAAACAGGTTTTGGGAAATCATGACTTCAGCCCGGCAAATCCGCGCTCAAGTTCAGATGTCCTTTATTTTCTTTGCGACTTCCCCGCGGATCTGGTCGTCGTTGGGGATGGCTATAGACCTTTTGAACCTTTTAGTTCCATCCGGCAGGTAGAAGCCTCGGGAGATCGAGACGAATTCGTTCTCGCCTTCCTCGGTGACAGCCTTCTTCAAGGCTATCTCAAGGAAGTTGTTCTTCCCGAACTTTATCTCTTCGGCCTTCAGGATTTTGAATTCCACCATTTTTGTCCCTCCGTTTGTATTTTACAAAGATACTTTAAGGGACAGCTTTTTAAAGGTTCCTGAAGCGCGGTTCCGCTATGAACGCCTGCGGAGAAGCGCTGCAGGAAGCAATTTATGGAAGCTGCACCAAACTTGATCCATGGGGGCCGGCAGAAGGGTGTGGAAGGAACTTCTTCTCGAGCTGCTCATATATGCGGCTGGCATGGCGTCTGTATTCCTCTTCTTCAGAAACAACATCGTGACGACGGTTCTTGTCATCGCCACAGGACTTGTGGCACTTAAGTTCTGGCACAAGAAGCACGACCTGTATTTCTACGTTGCGGGAGCGGTGGTGGGATCCGTAGGCGAGATCATCTACATCAGCTTCGGCGTCTGGCAGTACGCCAACCCCACTTTCCTCGGCATCCCGATGTGGCTGCCTTTCGGGTGGGGTTCCGCGGTCATGATAATCAAGAGAATTGCGGAGACGTTCGTGAAGATAGAGATGAAGTAGGCTACGGCACGAAACGGGGATATTAATATGCCTTCGAACCTTCAACCATGAAGGCCATAGGCATAGACCTTGCAGGCAAGGAGGCGAACCCGACCGGGTTCTGCGTGCTGGAAGAGGACGGAAACACGCAAGCGACGAGCATTTTTTATTACGACAGGGACATCATCGCGGAAATACGCAAAGAGAACCCGGACGTGGTGGCTATCGACGCTCCGTTCACGTTCCCGGGAGAAGGCCCGTTCAGGGAGGGCGACAGCCTTCTCGCGGAACGGGGCTTCAGGCCGCTTTCGCCGAATTTCCCGCATATGCAGGAGCTGGTCAGACGCGTCCGCAGCCTCATGCATTCCCTTCCGGGCGTGCGCATGATTGAAGTCTTCTCGCAGGCCTCATCCAAGGCGCTGGGCAAATCGTGGGACGGCAAAGGCAGCAAGGATGCGTTCGACGCCTGGCTTGCGGCGCTGACGGGCATGCGTTACCTGCAAGGCCGATACGAAGAGCTCGGAAGGAAAGAGAAGATTGTGGTGCCGAAGCCTGTGTAATTCGATTTCCGGCCGGAAGAAGTTTCATCTGCTCCTGTGAAGGTCCAGCATAATTCCAGCGTATTCAGGATCAATCCAGAACCCGAAAAAACCAAAATCTGCCATAATTTCGGCTACGCCATAGTTATTGTCCCGGTCTGCAAGTTTTTCTGCAATTAGCCTGTAGGTGGCTTCAGCAGATACGGCGCCAACATCATCTCCCATGGAAATGCTATGGAGGAAAGTTTTTTAAACGTTTCCTTCAGCCCAGCAGCCCGTTCACAGACAAACGCGGCAAACCCTTAAAAAACTTACCGCCATGAGGTTTTCATGAACGGGGGGGCTGATCTTGGCATGCAGTGCCGCTTACTGGGTGACCCTTACGTCCGTATAGCCGAAGGCATTTACGCCACTTCTCCTCATTACCGTTGGAAGGTCAAGGAACTTGCAGACGAGCTAAGGGAAACATACAGACGCAAAGCCAGAGATTCGTTCGCAACTCCTCTCTACCCGCTTCTTGGCCCTCCAGTGTTCGTGGACAGCGAACTGGTTGATGCAGTCGCAATTGCATTTATGGAAGCAGACACGCAAAGACCGCAGGGGCGGTCTGAACGCCCGAGTCGGACATGACAGCCATGAATTCAATACACTACGATTCAGACGATTTCCGCTAAAAATGCTGGCCCTGCTATAATCACTCCAGCAGCTCGTCCACGAACTTCTCCGGCTCGAACCGCTCCAGGTTCTTGTGCTCCTGCCCCGTCCCAAGGAACAATATGGGCTTGCGGATGGCGTAGCAGACGGAGAGGACGGAGCCGCCTTTCTCGTTCACGTCGGACTTGCTCATGATCACTCCATCTACGCCGACGGCCTCATGGAAGCGCCTAGCCTGCTCCACGGCGTCGTTTCCCGTGAGAGAGTCGATGACCAGGATTTTCAGCCGTGGTTGGTTCACGCGCACGACTTTCTTCAGCTCGTCCATCAGGTTCTTGTCTGCGTGCGTGCGCCCGGCCGTGTCCGCCAGCACGACGTCGATGCCGTGGCTTTCCGCATATTTGATGGCATCGAATATGACCGCCGCCGAGTCCGCGCCATACTCGTGCTTCACGACCTTGACTCCAAGCTTGTCTCCATGATGCTGCAGCTGCTCGATTGACGCCGCGCGGAACGAGTCTCCAGCAGCCAGGACGACGCTCACGTTTCTGTCTAGAAGGTAACGTCCGACCTTGGCCAGATTTGTCGTCTTTCCAGAGCCGTTGAAGCCCAGAAATATGAAGCACGGTTTGCCGTTGCCGCCTTTGGCGGCCTTGGCGATGTCCACGTCGCCTTGGCTGACGATCTCAAGCAGCGCCTCCCTGAACGCCGCTCGTATCTTCTCCTCTGTCCCGACGCGGGGCATGGGCCTACCCGCGAGGCTTTCCTTCAGTTTTCCCTTTAAGAAGTCCACGACTTCCAAGGCTATGTTGTATTGCAACAGCTCCATCTCATATGCGCCGAAGAACGAGTCTATGTCCTCGGCTGTGAGAGTCTTTTCCGTTATTTTGGCTTTGAGCCTCGAGATCAGGCCTTCCCTTTCGGCCGGCGCTTCCGCCACCGGCAGCTCTTTTCTGGCGATCTCCAATCTTATTTCAGGCAAGGTCGTTGCCGCTTCCGTCTTCGGTCGTTCTGGCTTCGCTCTAGCTTCAGGTTTGGCGGGCTTCGCCTTGACCTCCGGCTTGGCCATTTCCTTGGTTGCAGCTTTCGGCGGCTCTGCCTTCTCGGTGATTCTGGCTCTGTCCGCTAGCCCCTTTATCGATTCCTGCAGCTTCTTCTTGAGCGCTCCGAACATAGTCAGGATTTGGCTCCCGCTTTTAAATCAGCCGCTCCTTCAACGTCCAGATAATGCTTCACCATCCTCTTCAGTTCAGCGTCGAAGTCGTCCTCCGGCCGGTAGCCCATGCGCTCCTGCGCCCTCTTGATGTTGTACTCCCTGTCCTGCGTCAGGACATCGATGTACGGGCCCAGGCCCTTGAGCGCGGCCCCGGCTTTCACGAGCCAGAGCGGCATCCTTTTCGGCTCCTTGCCGAGGAGCCGCACGAGCTGCTCTGCGAACTCCACGAACGGAACGGATGAGGCATCGGCTATGTTGTACGTTCCTTCAGGCCCGTCTACCGCAAGCGTCAGCGCCTGGACGGCGTTGTTCAACGACAGCACATGCGTCCTGTTTTTCGTGTCCGGGATAGGGAATCCGCTGTCCAGCAGCCGCAGGCTCTTCGTCCACTGCGGGCTGCCGGCTCCGTAGACCGGCGCGAACCGTAGTATGGCATAGTCCATGCCCGACTCCATGACATGGCCTTCGGCGGCGAGCTTGGACTCCCCGTATGCGTTGAACGGGTTGGCAGGCGAACTTTCGTCCAGCGCCCCCCGCGCCCTGCCGTAAACAGATACGCTGGAGGCGAGGATGAAGCGTTTCACCTTGTTTTTTTTGCATGCGTTCAGCATGTTCAGCGTTCCTGCTTCGTTGGCCGCGGACAGTTCGCTCCGCGAAGCGATGTAGGACACCATGCCTGCCAAATGGACGACAGCATGGACGTCACGCGCAGCTTTCTCCAGCGAGTCCGGATCGTTCAGGTCGCCCTCCGCGATTTCGGCTCCGCGGATTTTTGGCGCTTTCTTTGGATCCCTTACAAGGATTCTGACCTTGCGTCCCGATGCTGCCAGCTTCCTGGAGAACGCGGAGCCTATGAATCCCGTCGCCCCCGTAACCAGAATCATATATATTAAAAGGGCCCAAAAATTATAAGCGTTCCCCGCCTGCGTCCCCTTCAGCGCGGGGAAAGCAGTTTAAATACTCAATCCAAGTCCTTTGCGCAAGGCGAACCACGAGGTGAACCATGGAACATGGCAAGATAGAAACGATGCTGCTGGACACGTTGGAAAGGGACGGAGCCCTGTTCTTCGGGCTCATAGACCCCATGCGCGAGATAGCGGAATCGCTCCGCTTCGCCCGCGCTTTCAGCGAAGGCGGGGCCGACGTCATACTGATGGGCGGCTCGTTGGGCATAGACCAGGCCATGCTCAACGAGACGGCGAAGCGGATAAAGGAAACCGTGTCGACGCCAGTAATGCTGTTCCCAGGCAACGTCGACGGCCTGACGCCGCACGCCGATGCGCTCTATTTCATGTGCCTGATGAATTCCAGCAACCCGTACTGGATAACCGGCGCCCACGCGCTTTCCGCCTTTTCCATAAAGCGCATGGGCATAGAGACCATCCCCGCTTCTCTGATCATCGTCGAGCCCGGCGAAACAGTGGGATGGATAGGCGACGCCAAGCCCGTCCCGCTGCACAAACCTGAGATCGCAGCCGCATATGCATTGGCCGGCAAGATGATGGGCCACCGAATGACCATCCTTGAGCGCGGTTCGGGCGCTCCCGGTCCGTCGCCGCCAGAGATGTTCTCGCTCGTCAAGAAGGCGGTCGGCCACCCAGTCATATGCGCAGGCTCCCAGAAGAGCCTGGGCGACATAGAGAAGACGCTGCTCGGCGGCGCCGACGGCGTGCACGTCGCTTCCCTGATACAGAAGGCGGACAACCCCGAGGCCGAAGCGAAGCGCATCATCCGCTTCGTCAAGGAGACCGGGAAGAAGAAGCTGAAGAGAAGATAACCTAGCAAAAGACTTTATTCTCCGCGCCAAATCTAGACCAGTGCGCAACGCAAGCGGCAACGCAGGCGCAATCATGCCCCCGTAGCTCAGTTGGATAGAGCACTTGCCTTCTATCCTCGGATGGAAGGTCTGAGGCGCAAGCCGTTGACGAAGAAAGCAAGGGGTCGAGGGTCCGAGTCCCCCCGGGGGCGTATCTAACAGGAGCTCACTTTTGGCCATCAGGCTTTTTTCAGTGTGTATTTTCTAGAGCCCATCCCCCGCTCCTCCGCCGCCACCGTCTGGACGTCTGGATTGGCGCCGTAGAGCTTGCCGAACCTGCCGCCAGAGAGCTTCTGGGCCATGTCCAATGACGCCTGGTCTATGGCCACGATGTCCTCCGAAGCCATGATGCCCACGTTCGGGCATGTCGGGACGAGGTTGGTGTCCTTGTAGCCATGCTCTGCGCAGTCGCAGCGTTCCACGATGTCCATGAGCACGTTTACGTAGAGGACCGCGCCTTTCTTGAACGTCTTGAGCAGATGGCTGTCCACTTCGGCCAGTCCGGCGCCCAGCGGCATGGGCTGCTCCATGACGCCGTTGGGGCATGCGATGGCGCAGGCGCCGCAGCCGAAGCAGTCTTCCATGGCGACTTTGCCGTCCTTGACGCTGAGAAAATGGTAAGGGCATACGCGCACGCACGTCCCGCATCCTATGCACTTCTCTATGTGGGCTATGCGAGCCGCAGTGCCATGGTGTATCTTGGATTTGCTCTCCGACGTGAAGCCGCCCATGCCCAGGTTCTTTATCGCGCCCCCATAGCTGGCGCACGGATGGCCCTTGAAGTGCGACAGCACGACCATCGCGTCGGCCTCCATGAGCGCCTTGCAGGCGTGCACCTTCCCCAGCTGCGTTTCGACTTCGACGCCTTCGTTGGAGATGATGACAGGGCATCCGACCGTGGTCTCAGTGAATCCGTTCATTCTGGCAGTCTCGCAATAGCTGTCTACATCATGGCGGTTGCCTTCGTACATCGTCGGCGAGTCGAAGATGAACGGCTTCGCACCCGTCTTCTTGAGCTCGTCCGCGACCAAACGAGGGTATATAGGCCTTAGGTAGAACAGCGACCCGCGCTCGCCCATGTGCATCTTTATGGCCACGCTGCTGCCTTTCTTCAGTCCGTTCGCGAAGCCGCGCACTTCCTTCCGCAGCCCTTCCAGTATGGCCTTCTCGTAGAGCCTCACTTCCGATGGCATGGTTTATCTTTCCCTCGCATCTTTTAATGCGTTCAGGCATATACGGGCATTCGTCCGAAGCAGTCCGATACCACCCTCAGACCACAACCTGAAGCAGGCCAGCATCAGTTTAAAAATATCGCTCCCCAATATCTCTCAGCAGGGGCCCCTGGTGTAGCTTGGTTTAGCATTGCAGCTTGGGGTGCTGCCGACTCGAGTTCAAAACCCAATCCCTTTGCCGACGCCAGCGTCGGAACCGTGGGTGAAAATCTCGAGGGGCCCACCTTTTTCTTTCACAGCGCCAGCGTCACAAGCCACATCGCAGCGCCGGCGGCCGCAGGGATCATCCAGTTGTCGTTGACGATGCCGAGGGCATGCAGTTTTCTTAACGGACGCGCTTCCGGAAGCAGCTCGGCCATGGCAGCGGCCGCTGCGCCCGCGACCACAGGAACGGCCGGGGCCAGCCACGCGGCGGTGAGTGACAGCAACAGGACTGAGAGTGTCCCCTCCGCCGTCTTTTTCCCGAGTATTCTGTGCTTGCCCACGGATTTCCCGATGATGGTCGACATGGAGTCGCCAACCGCGAGCATCCACACGGCCGCCTGGCCCAGCGGTGCCGGGAAGGCGATGAAGCAAGCGCCCATGGAGAGGAAGAACCAGAACGCCCCCGCGAACGGCGGCGAAGGCTGTTCATCGCGCTCAAGGAAGAGCAGCGCCTTCCTGAAAGGTGCCTCCAGCCTTTCCACCATGCGCATGAGCCTGCCTTTCTGCATGCGGAAATACGCCGCATAAGCGGCCAGCCCAGCGGCGACGGCGAAGCTGTAGGCGGCGACGAGCCAGGGTGTTACGTAGAGGGATAGCAGCACGAAAAGCACGCCGCTCAAATGCACGATCTGTCTGGCCAGTTCCCTTTTCATAAGCGCCCTACTTCGGCAGCACGCCCAGCTTTGAGAGCGAGACGAAAACGGCTATGGACGCCATCAGGAGGATCAGCGAATGCTTGACGCCGGCGACGATTGAATTCTGGCTCAGCTGCCCGATGATGAGGCCCATGAATATGGAAAGGACGACGACGACGTTGAAGAACATCGCAACGTAATACGTGCCTATCCCCGGCGTGGTTCCGAGGAAGATTCCGATCATGCTGTAGTACTGGCACGGGAAGATGACGTTGACCTCGCATGGGTTCTTCATGGAAAAGCTCAGGCCGCCCGTGTTCGCTGACGGGCTCGTCGACGACATCTGCGTGAGCATCGGGACCATTATGTAAACCGTGGCTATGGCTATGCCCATGAAGAGGAAGAATATGCCGTACATTATCATCCCGTGCTGCTTCGTCATAGACGCCCTTTCAGCTTCGACTTCCTTGAGCATCAGCACGTTCATCCCTATGGCGTCGAGCGTCTCGGCGATGTTGCCGCCGGCGCGGAACGACTCCTTGATGATTTCCATGGACTCCGATATCATGCGCGAGCTCTTGGTTTTCTCGGAGAACACCTCCAGGACGCGCATGAATTCGACGTCCCAGCTGAGCTTGGCTTTCATGTCCTTTATCTCGTCCGTCAGCTTGCCGAAGTCCGACTTGGCCGCGATGTTTATGGCCTCCCTGAAGGACATGCCAGAGCGCACGGAGTCGGCCACGCTGCGGATGAAGTTAGGGAACTGCTCCTCGACCGCGTGTATCCAGACGAGCTTGGAGTAACGGAGCAGGAAGTTGGGGACGATGCAGATGAAGACGCCGATGACCATGAGGTTGCCCAGGATGGCCATGTCCCCGGAAAGGAACCCGATGACGATCAGAGCCGCGGCCACAGCTAATGAAATCAGCGTGATCTTCAGCCCCCTGCTAATTTTTGATAGGTCCATATCAGCTCTCCGCGGGGTATGCGCCTTTCAGCAGCACTATGAAACCCATGGAAACGAGCGGTATGAGCAGAAACACCAGGAATGTCTCTAGCACAAGGTTCCCGGAACCGGCCCCCGCAGTCATGGGCCCCATTATGGCGCTCATGATGATGAAGAAAAGGCTGCCCACGATGATGAGGGTTATGTACAGTTCCGTGTATAAGGAGATGGCGTTGGCGTAATCCTCGAGCAGGCGCCGGTATTTGTTCATGAGCGTCTCCGTCTTCACGTGGAGGTAGCTTTCCATGCTGCCGCCGGATGTCATGACTGTCATCATCCCCCACAGCAGGTCGGCGAAGTCCGGCGACGGCGAGTTCATCGCTGACCGCTGGAGGACTTCGGGCAGGCTGCACCCCAGCGTCCTCACGTTGGTGTATATCTTCTTCGCCTCGTCGCCCAGCACGCTCTTCCTCTTGGCGATGACCTTGAATATGTCCACCGGGTTTATCCCGGCCGACGCTGACGCGGTCATGCAGAACGAGACGAACGGGAGGGAGACGTCTATCTTTTTCCTGTACTCCCCCATCCGCATGTTGGGGAAGTAGTAGCAAAGGAGTATGACGCCGGCGCACACCATGAACGAGACCATCACCCCGAAGGTGTAGGCGAAACCGGCATCCACGCCGGCGATGACAAGCATGAGCGGGCAGGCGATGACAGTGACGATGAAGACGATAAGGGCCACAAGGAACATAGTGCACACATACTCTATGGTCGTTATGCCCATCCTGCCTTTGCGCAGGTTCAGTCTCAGCTCCTCGAAGCTGTCCATGTGTGGGCGCAGCATGTCGCCCAGAAGTCGGACAGCGATCTTGGAGAGCATCCACTTTAATTTTGCCGCCGCTTTATAATTAATTTGCGAGGCGGCGCCTGCCGGCGGGCTACAGTTTTCGGCAGGCCTCACAGGGCCGCTCCGGAGCGCATCGCACCACCTTTGTAATGCTTATATATCGCTCTGCCAAATAATTGACCATGGAAGATGAGGAGTACGAGATTATCCCTTCTTCTCCTCTGAAGAAGCTCGAGAGCCGCATGCAACGCATCGAGTCCTCGAGCACGAGTTCAGAGGTCCGCAACCTCATAGAGCAGATAATTGAACTGATCAAGACGAACCAGCGTGTCATAGACGACGTCATAAAGTCCAACTCCGACCTGAGGAACGAGATATCCAAGCTTCCCATCAAGATAGACCGCCTCTTGGATTCAATGAGCGAGTTCATGGGCCTGCTCAAAGCCAGCGCCTCAGAAGAGACGGTGACGGAGATATCCAAGGATGTCATGTCGCCGGTCGTGGACAGACTAGAAGCCCTGGTCAAGCAGAACAAGACAGCCGTCGAGACGAACCAGGCGCTCCTGGCAGGCATGGACGCGATGGACAAGCGCCTCAAGCGCCTGTCGCTGGAGATGGCAGGCTCCGCCCTGCGGCCGCCCTCGCCGAGATAGGGCCAGGCGCGGCAACGCTTTATGCAACGCCTTATATATGCGCTTTCTGCCAGGCCGAAGCAGCCGCCGCCGCGCATCCAAGTTTAAATAGCAGCTTGGGCCATTTAGATATTATGGGAGCAGAACTGTCCACGCAAGTCGCCATCGTGGTCGTCATTCTCGGGCTCGGTTTCATCGGCGCTCTCCTGATGCTGGGCATGTCCCAGGGCAAGTTCTACATGACAGAGACGCTGCTGATCCTGATCGAGATAACGCTGCTGGCGATTTACATGGACATTCAAAAACTAGGTAAAACAGGAGGGAAAAAATGAAAGGAATAACGCCCATCATCGCGACCATCGTGCTGTTGCTGATAACGATGGGGCTGTTGGCCATGGCCTACACCTTCATGACAGGCCTTTTCAACGTGAAAAAAAGCTTCGTCTTCCCGACAGATGCGGTAACGTGCGTATCATCTGGCCCACAAAAAGGCTTATATCTGTATATATTCAACAACGGCCAGGAACCGCTTTCGGGGACGATAGCCTCAAATAGCTTCGACATACTCGAGGTCGACGGCGTAAAACCAACTAACTTCGGTAACACTTCAGCCGGTGTTGCAATCACCCTAATTGCAGGGACATCAACCGGTATACCAGCAATGAAAACCGATAAGTTGTTCAGTAACTACACCTGTGAACTACCCGGTGGCTGTGCTAATGGAAACCACAGGATAAGGCTCGGCATAGGCACCAACGTCCAGGAGATCACAGAGGTGTGCTAAGGGCCGCGATATGATGAAAGCCGTAGTCACCCCCATTTCTTTAGTTTTGATTGTAGGCATAGTGCTAGCTATGATAGCCATAGCCTACGCCTGGGGGATGCCGATGATAGAGAAGCGCGTCTCTTCGACGAACTACGCCGCGGCTGAGAACTTTGCCAAGCGGCTGGACAAGTCCATAACCGACATGGTCAGCATAGGCGGCGGCAAGGAGACGTTCAACGTTCCCTTCGGCAACGCCAAGGTCGTGCCGCACGACGCCGAAGACCCGGACAACAACTCGATCATCCTGTCGTTCTCCATGCCGCAGCCGCTGGCGATAGACCGCTCGACCATATACATAGGCAGCGTCAGCTTCATGGACGTGGACAAGGAGACGGGCGTCTACGGCCGCTCTTACCCGGCCGTGATGTCGCTGAAGACAGAGCGGTCAGGCGACGACTACATCTACACGCTCAAAGTCCATTACAGGGAGCTTGAAACGGTGAGCTCGCCGCAGAAAGGGTACAAGGTGGCGCTGCGCTCCGCCAAATCGTCCGGCTCCTCCTCCGTGATGACGGCTTTCGGCGCCACCGAGGTCAAGCCCGGCCAAGCGGCCGGCGGCGGCGATCTGACCATCACTTACGTTGACGTGAACGCCTACTGATGCGCGCCCGCGCAAAAACGAAGCTCTATGGCATCATTCTAGGAATGCGTTTTTTACCGCCAGCGCGCATAATATAATTGGATGATGCGGGGCCAGATCGTCGTCTTCGAGAACATGATCATATTCGCCATAAGCATGGTCATCTTCATCTTCTGCTTCATGATATTCCTCAACCTCCAGGACTATTACACCGTGGTCTCGGTGCACGACCAGATGAACAAGGTGACGAACATGGTCTCGGCAGCCATCGTGGCCGTGGCGACGGACCATGAAACCAACTCCTCTGTCGTCGTGAAGCTGCCCAAGACCATCGGCAACGAATTCTATGAGCTGCGCCTTTACGGCGCCACCGCAACTTCCATCTACGGCAACGTCACCGTGAAGCTCAAAGGCACAGTGAAGGGGTCCGAAGTCTTTGGACTAGGCTGCTGCCAGAGCGGCATGGCATGCCTGCAGGGCTGCTACGTGTTCTCCGGCAAAGCCCTCAGCCAGAAGGGCAAGGTCACGGTATATAAGAGCGGCAACCAAATTAATATACTGTAGTGATTCTGGATGGCAGGCGTAGTCTCAAAGAAAATCTTCCTGCGCCTCAAGAGGGGCGCCCAGATACAGAGGATAGCCGCCGCGCCATCGCAAAGCGTTCCGGCCAGGCCGGCTGAGGCCAGAAAAGGTGGCGCAGGCGGCAGTGGCGGCGTGCAGATACCTGCCGGGCTGGCCCTGCCGATGGCCTTCCCGATGGGCTTCCCGATGATGCCTGAGCAGGAGACGGAACGCGTCGATGCCATACGCATCCCCAGCGAGGCCGCGGCAGTGCTGTCAAGACCGAAGACAGAGGAGGACAGGACAACGCTCAAGATTTCCTATCCGCTGGTCCCGAGGACGCCGAAACCGAACCAAACGGTCTACGCTTACTGCGTCATACGCTACGAGCCCGAACTGAGGAACGTGATGTACCATCTGCTCGAGCCGCCCATCACGGACGACGACAAGAAGGTCATACGCGAAGTCAAGAGGGACCTGGAGGAGCGCCTCGACATAGACGTGTCGAAGCTGGCCTACACTGAAACGAAGAGCATACTGCTCGAAGAGGTGGACAAGTCCCTGACCATACTCGGCTTCACAGTCGACTCGACGCGCAAGGACGTGCTGCTCTACTACATAGAGCGGGACACGCTGGGCTTCGACAAGATAGACGCGCTGCTGAAAGATCCGAACATAGAGGACCTGAGCTGCGACGGCGTGGGCGTGCCCATATACGTCTATTACCGCGACCCCAAGGTCAGCTCTGTCAGGAGCAGCGTCACGTTCGACACGCCTGAGGAGCTGGACGCGTTCATCGTGAAGCTGGCGCAGAAGTGCAACAAGGCCATCTCCATAGCCGAGCCGCTGCTGGACGGGACGCTGACTGACGGGAGCCGCATACAGGCGACGCTTGGCAGCGACATCTCCAGGAAGGGGAGCAACTTCACGATAAGGAAGTTCACGGAAACGCCGCTGACGCCGACGCACATGCTCAACTACAAAACAGTGAACAGCCTGCAGCTGGCCTACCTGTGGTTGGCGATAGACAACGGCAAGTCCGTTCTCGTGTCTGGTGGAACTGCCACAGGCAAGACGAGCATGCTCAACGTCCTTTCCCTGTTCATCCGGCCGGGCATGAAGATAGTCAGCATTGAAGACACGGCGGAGATAAGGCTTCCGCATGAGCACTGGGTCCCGCAGGTTGCGCGCTCCGCGCTTTCCACCAAAGGCGGCGGCACAGGCGAGGTCACGCTTTTTGACCTGCTCCGCGCAAGCCTGAGGCAGCGGCCGGATTACATAATCCTGGGCGAGGTCCGCGGCAAGGAGGCGTTCGTCCTGTTCCAGCAAATGGCCACGGGACACCCTTCGATGGCCACGATACACGCCGCTTCGGTGCCGCAGCTCATAGACAGGCTGACCACACCGCCGATAAGCCTGCCCCCCAGGCTGCTCGAGAACATCGACATCATACTCTTCATCAAGCTCTTCAGGCTGCATGACAGGGTCATAAGGCGGGCCGACGCCATAGCGGAAATGGTCGGCGTCAAAGGGGACAAGCCCATAACCAAGACGGTCTTCGAATGGGACGCCTCGAAGGACACGTTCGAAGTCAAGGAGAAGTCCGTCGTCCTGAAGGACATCTCGAAGCGCTCAGGGCAGACGGAGCAGGAAGTGCTGGACGAGCTGTTCAGGCGCAAGGCCATACTCGAATGGATGCAGAAGAAAGGCATGACCGACTACAAAGAAGTGGCCAAGGTCATACAATCCTACTACCTGCAGCCGACGAAGACTATGGACTTCATAATGAGCATGTAGCTCGCTTTTTAAAACTTGCGGCCAAGGCCTTGCTATGGCAGGCTACTGGCTGGCAAGGATAAACGCTGGAGGGGAGCACACAGCAGAGGAAATAACTCCAACGCTGGCTGCGCTCTACGACACCGACGGGGAGCTTAACTTCCATCCATACGCCCAGGTGTTGCCGCTGAATGGTTCTGGTGCGGAGGAAACGCTTTTGGTCTGCCACGACGTGCCGCCCGAAGAGGCCATCAGAGAGTGGAGAGAAGGAAAATACATGACACTTCTGGTTATGGAATTCGTGGACCAGCCAGAAGAAATGAATAGAGAACACTACGATACCGTTTGCGATCACCTTCACGATTGCGCCTGGTGCCGTCGTTATGTTGGGAAACTGCGGCGGCTCTCGGGAACTATAGCAGAGTCCGTGACAGACGGAAGGGTGCAAAAAGGAAAGCGCTTCCTAAAGGACGCGGGCCTTTAAACGGCTCCGTCTAATACTCGTCCATCCCGCCACCGGGCGGCATCGGCGGTCCTGAAGGCCGCTCGGACTTGCCTGAGGCGATGATGTCGTCTATCCTCAGTATCATCTCTGCCGCCTCGCTCGCTGACTTCACAGCCTGCAGCTTTATCTTCAGCGGCTCGACGACGCCTGCCTTGCGCATGTCCTGGACCTTCCCGGAGAACACGTCCAGGCCGAACATTGCGCCGCCCCTGTCATGCTCCGCCCGCAGCTCCACGAGCTTGTCTATCGGATCGAGGCCAGAATTTTCGGCCAACGCTCTTGGAACGACTTCCAGCGCATCCGCGAAAGCGCGGATGGCCAGCTGCTCGCGCCCTTTGAAAGTCTCAGCGTACTTCCTGAGCTCCTTGGCCGTCTCCACTTCGCTGGCGCCGCCCCCCGCGACGATCTTGCCCAGTTCCAGCGTTGCGGCTAAGTCCTTTACGGCGTCTTCGAGGCCGCGCTTGACCTCGTCGACGATGTGCTCCGTGCCGCCGCGTATGAGAAGGGTGACGACCTTCGGGCTCTTGCAGCCCTCGACGAAGATCATCTCCTCGTCAGCTATCTTCTTTTCGGTCACGCTGCCCGCGAAGCCCAGGTCCTCCTTGGTGAGGTCGTTCAGGTTGCTTATGACGCTGCCTCCGGTCGCCTTGGCCATCGCGTCCATGTCCGACTTCTTCACGCGCCTCGCGCCCAGAATTTTGGCCTTGGCCAGGTAGTGCTGCGCCACGTCGTCGATGCCCTTCTGGCAGAAGACTGCGTTGGCGCCGGATTTCACGACCTTGTCCACCATGTCCCTCAGCGACTTCTCTTGGTTATTGAGGAACGCCTGCAGCTTTTCAGGCGAGTCCACGTTTATCTTCGCGTCGCCTTCCAGCTCCTTCACTTCGAGGGCGCAGTCCAGCAGCGCTATGTGCGCACCTTTGATCTCCTTCGGCATGGCGGCGTGGACGACTTCCTTGTCTATGACGATGCCTTCTATCAGTTCCGTCTCGTTCATGGAGCCGCCTTCCTTCTTCTCCATCCTTATGTTGTCCACATCCAGCACGAACTTGCCGTTGCGCTCCTCGGCAACGTGCTTGGCAGCCCGGACTGACAGGTCGGCCAGTTCCTTGCTGGCGCGCTCTGCGGACTTGCCCGTTATTGCAGTTTCAGCTATCTGCCTCAGGACTTCCTCATCCTTCAGCGTGGCGCCCACGGATGTCCTGTCCAAGACTTCAAGCGCCCGCGTCTTCGCGAGGCGGAAGCCCTTGGCTATGACCGTCGGATGGATCTCCTGGTCCAGCAGTCCTTCCGCTTGCTTCAGCAGCTCGCCGGCCAGCACCGCTGCTGTCGTGGTCCCGTCGCCGACCATCTTGTCCTGCGTCTTCGCGACTTCCACGAGCATCTTGGCCGCCGGGTTCTCTATGTGCATCTCGTCCAGTATCGTGGCGCCGTCATTCGTTATGACGACATCGCCCAGGCTGTCCACGAGCATCTTGTCCATGCCCTTCGGCCCCAGCGTTGTCTTCACCGTGTCTGCGACCGCTCTGGCCGCCATTATGTTCATCTTCAGGGCGTCCCTTCCTCTGGTCCTCATGACCCCTTCGGGCAATATTATTATCTGCTGTCCTCCACCCATTCCGTTATTCATCCATACCACCTCAGTTCCTTTTATTCAAACCTTTGCGCGTGCCCATAGTTGGGCCACGCAAAGATATCTATTATAGGCGGGAGGGGTTTTTAAACGTTTCCGAAGGGGGAATCGTCACTCAGCGGCAGTTTATCGTCCTGCGGCAGCCAAACAGCCACCAAGGCATACAGTTAAATAGCATGGAAAGACCATAAATAATGGGCTCGTAGCTCAGTTGGTTAGATCCGTTCCCAGTGAACGGCAGGCCATAGCGCCGGTCTTATAAGGCCCAGCTGAGGCGTAGAAGCCGATGGTCAGGGGTTCGACTGCGCAAGAGGCCGTTGCCTTCTGGACTGAAAATCCCCTCGAGCCCATTTTATTTCTTTACCCCAAAGCACAGCCATGGACGCGCGGGAATACCTGCGGAGGCTTCACGACGCCCCGAAGATTGACTTCAGATCGCTGCATGGCGGTGGCATAACATGTCCGTCGCTGGCCTTGAGAGTGGGAAGCTTCCTTCTGGAAGAGGGGGCAAACCCCTATGTCATGTCCGTGTGCCCGGCCGACGAATGCCACGGAAGGCTTTCTCCACGGGCTTACGGAGGCAGGGTGAAATGGCGTTTCCACATGGTGTGCTGCTGCGACGGCGAGGCGTGGGACCCTCTCGTCGGAGTTCCCGTCCCATTGGACGGTTATTGCCAGCAAGCCTTTGGCGAGAAGCTGCCGATGAAAGTGGCGTTCACGGAGGAAGAAACATCGGAAAAGGCAAGAAGACTGAGCTATGACATGCAGCCGTAGGCGCTAACCTGCGACCATTCTTTTTTCCCTCGGCAGAAGCAGCAGGTCTGCCAGGTCCTTTATCATCTTCGGCTCGGCGTTGCACACGTCCGTCGTCGTGACCATGCCCACCAGGCGGTCGCCCTCGACAACCGGCAGCTTCTTCACGCGCTTCTTCTTCATGACGTCCACGATGTAGTCCAGCTCGTCCGCCGGCGAGACCATGATGACGTCCCTGGTCATGATGTCCTTGACCTTCAGTTTCACGGGGTCTTTGCCGGCCGCCACGACCTTTTGTATGATGTCGTCGCGCGTCACGATGCCAGCAAGCTTGAAGTTGTCGACGACCATCAGGCAGCCAATCCCCGCTTCGGTCATCTTCGCCGCGGCGTCCTTGACCGTGGCAGTAGTTGGTATCGTCTGCACGTCCTTGTTCATCAGGTCCTTGACAATCATAGCTGGTATTTCTCCGGGTAGCCCCTTTCCAGTTTCTCGAAGCGGGGCACGAAGAGCCTATACTTATCCTTGTCTTCGGTCTCTAATAAAATCCTCTTGATTATCATCTTCTCCGGGTCAGGCAGCAGCGGTATCCGCTTCTTGATGTCCTCGAACGAGGCGAACGGCTTCGTCTTCCTCTCTTCTATGATGGCCCAGAGGTGCTTCTTCCCGACGCCCGGCAGCAGCTCCAGCTGATGCATGCGGTTAGTCACCTGGCCGGACGTGTTGAAGAACTCGACGAACCGCGCTTCCTGCGCCTTCACGATCCTTTCCACGGCCCTCCCCAGCTCCTCCTTTCCCGCCACGGTCAGGCCTTCCGGCTTTATGCGCTCGCGGATGTACTTCACCTTGTCGCGCTTGCTGTCGCCTATGTAGAGGCGCTCGCCCGCTTTGGGCAGCGTGTCGTCCCTGACTATGACCTCAAGAATGGAGAAGAACTGCTCCCCGAGCACCTGCGCCACGGGCTGGGGACGGTCCATTCCGTAATGCCCGTGGCTGAGGAAGTCCAGCACCACGGCCCAGTCGTCCTTCTTGAACTCTTTCATGTTTATTTTTTCCCCCGCGTCTTTAAAAGCGGTCACGAGAATTTCTTGACCACAGCGAGGACGGCTTTCTTGTCGTCCTCAGAAAGGCTTATGACATCGCCGGCGAAAAGCACGCGCAAGTCCTCCACGTCCTCTGGCATATTGTCCATGATGGCGACGACATGGCGGTCGCGCAACCGCTCTATCTTCCTGAGCTCCGCCTCCATCTCCTTGGCTTTGGCGGAGCCGAGCTTGCAGTGCTTGTTCAGCGACTCCAATGCGTTCTTCTGCTCGTAGCCAAGCTCCTTCTCCTTCTCGCGCGCCTTCAGTATGGCCTTGGCTTCGGCGCCAGAAACTAGCTTGTCCTCAATCACCTTCATGTGGCCACCAATAACACAATATGTCGTTTTTTGGTTTATATATACGTTGCCAGGCAATCAATCAGCCACCGGGCCTGAGGTGCTCAGGCTTCGTCATGACCGTCTTCTTCTTGTGGCCGTCAAAAACTTCGACAACATAGCCTCGACCGCGTTTTTCTGTGACCTTCCCGGTCTTACCCTTGAAGCGCGAGTGCGGCAGGCTCTTCTGCGAAGCCGGATCCGGCGAGATTATCACGTTCTGCCCCTCGCTGAAGGATCTAAGGTAGTCCTCGGGCTTGAACTTCTCCCTGACGCCTTTGCTGAACTTCCTCCGCGTCTTCTTTCTCAGTCCGTGCGAATGGCTGCCCATACGTAACTTCATGGAGGTGCGTTTTTAAATAGGTTGCGGCTTCTGCGCATTTTTATCTTTTCCTTCCATATCCTAACCATGCGCAATCATTCAGGGCGCGATTCATGCCGCAACCGGCCCAGCTATCCGATAGACGGGTTGTTCGAGGGGGTTAGAGACTATGAAATGAGGCCGGTCTACGAGAGGAATGGCGAACTGTTCGATGCAGTCCGTAGCCACGGCCACACAATGGTTCCAATACCGCGTGAAGAAGCCCGCGCTTTCGTCTAGGCGAACAGGACTTCAACACGTTCCCTGTCAAGAAAATACGGCTTGCTGGAATAGCACCGCCCGGATATCGGTGCTTAAGCAGCCATCCAGCGCCGGCGGTTTTTTAAGGCAAACAATCAAGTAAAGCTATGGCTACGGACCGCGAAGAACTCAAGAGGCGAGCCCGTGAGTGGCTGGAACTGGGCACATACGGCCTCCCGGGCCCTGAAAGGGGGACGCAGTATCTCGTCCCACTGAGCGAAACACTGGAAACCGCCGGAGATCAGAATTATTCTCTTTCGGAAGAGGACGTTGCCCGGATTCGCCTGAATATGCCCGGCCTGTCAGAGAGGCAGAGGGCGCGATTAAGAAGGCTTCATGAAAGCGGTGTATTGGTGTTTTAGCGTCCGTCCCAGATTTTTATGACGTCGAGGCTCTTTATCTTCGCTTCGTTGCCGAGCAGCTCAGCCGCCGACGGCCGCGTCCTTCCGCTGTCGCCTGTTATCAGCTCCTTGACGTAAAGGCCGGACTCGGCGCGCACGGTGAATTCCACAGTCCTGGGCGAAAGCCTTTTCCATGCGATTGCCTTCACCTTGCGCTTGCGCATGAGGTTGGCACGCCTGTGCATGACCCTCGTAGGCGTCTGCTGGTTGATCATGCCCTGCAGCTTTTTCAGCTTCTCCAGCCCCGTCACGGGCTTGCTGAATACGGCAACGACGCGGTACGTCTTGTCCCGTTTCTCCGCTTTCACTTCGCGGACTTCCTGCCGCGACGACTGCCGCAGGCCCGACACCTGGACTTTCCTGCTTTTGTTGACCTCCCGTTCCATCGACTTCAGGTCCAGAGTGCGCCTGCGCGGCCCTTCAATCTCCAGCACGAACGGCCTTCCGTCCAGGCACCGCGCGTCTATGTCCTCCCTTCCGGAGCCGTGCAGCGCGTGCCCCGTGCCTTTCGTCGCCTTCATGAACGGCTTGGCGATGATATCCTCCACGGTCACGGGATACATGTCCCATTTCGTCTGCGGTATGCCGCGCGCCAGCTTCCTGTATTTGCCGTGCACGTAAAGCGACGCTATGCGCAGTTCCACCGCGCTCTCTTCCAAGTTCAGCACGACTTCAACGTCTGGACTGTCCAGATCCGCAACTTTGCCCATCTCTTTCTCCAGCAGCTTGCCGAACTCGCGGTTCACTTCAGCTTTCAGCGGCTCGCACCATTCTATGCCCATGCGTTCCCAGAGCCGCTCTTCCCGCGCCGCCAGATCCGCTGAGAGCTTCGTCCCGGCGACGAACGTCTTGAACTCCACGCCTTCCAGTTTTTTCTTCGCTTTCGCCACGAACGCCGGCAGCTCCATGAAGAGGTCGCCGCATACGGTGCACGGACCGCGCTTCGCTGTCGTCTTCCGTTTCCTGAACCTGATGCCGGCGAAATTCGCCCCGTTGACGTCCGTGCGCCCGGCGTCGGCGGCCATAGCCAGCGCAAGCCGCACAGCCCTGCCGCGCTCCTCGTTGGTGAGGCCGCTGAGCAGCTGACCGAACTGACGGCCCAGGCAGTGGTCGCAGACGTAGCCTTCGCTCAGCGCTTCCTTGGCTGTTTCAATAAGGTCCATGCTAATCTTTGCTTTCCGTGGATTAAATTCGTCGCCTCTGGCTTATATCTTGAGCCTGACGTGGCGGCCTTCCCTGGCGAGAAGCATTTCAAGATAGGCGCGCTTTTCTTCTATCATCGTCTGGAGCTTGTCCTTCTCGTCTCCGGTCTGTCCCGCGTCGTCTTTCAGGCCCGCCAGCTCACGTTCGAGCCGCGCCGCCGTTTCATCCGTCCCCCTCATCTGCGCCAGCGCCTCCGAGGCCTCCAGCTCGCCTTGGATGCCGGCAGCGCGCTTCCTCAGTCCAGCCAGCTTGGAGCGCAGCTCTATCAGCGACGGCATCGTTTCAGCCAGCCGTTCCAGCCTCTTTTTTTCGCTTTCCTTGGCGTTCAGCTTCCCGCCCTCCGCCGCTTCGCGGGCCCGTTTCAGCAGCGATTCAATGCGCGCCTTGGCGAAGCTGTGCACGGACTCGAAGGGCCGCTCCGCGAACTCCTGCGCATCCCTGTCCTCCGTCTCATGCGCCAGTTTTTTCATCAGCCTCTCGATGCCGCCCGTTTCGGCCCGCATCCGCGTCTCCAGCGCATCGGCTTCGCTCTTCAGCGCCTCCAGGGCACGTCCCTTGTCCTGCGCCTCCTTCCATTCCTTGCCCGTCTCTACGGCATCTCTCATGGCCTTGCATTCGGCCAGGGCGCGCTCTGTCCCTTCCATGGCCGCCGCCAGCTCCGCCGCCCTTCTTTCCAGGCCGGCCCTCTGCGCCTTCATCGCAGCCAGCCTCTGCGCCTCGAGCCTGGCATCCCGCAGCGTCTCCAGGAACGCATGCTCCTTCATCTTCGCCGTGAGGCCATCGACGTTGGCGCTGACCCGGCGCATGGCCTCGGAGAGCCCCGAGCCTTCGGAGCGGAAGTACGTTGAAAGGACGTAGCCTTGCTTTGGCGACACGTCAGCGGCCTCGTGCACAGCCTTCCTGGAGCTTTCCGCGAACCGCGTGAAGCCGTCCCAGCTTTTCTCGCGGAGGCGGGGCGCCGCGGACAGCCCGGCCCGGGCCTTCGCCGCGAACGACGCCTTTATCATGTTCATCCGCCCGCATGCGTCGCCCTCTGCGCGCAGCTTCGCCTTTTCAAGTGCCTCCAAAGCGATGCTGGCGTCTATGAAGCTGGCTTCGATGTCAGCGCATTCCCTAGCCAGCGCCTGCAGGGCATAATCCTCTAGCGGTCCGAATTCCTTGGTCAGCCACGGCTCCAACTCAGCGGCGTTTACGTCTTCCCACCTTTCAGCACGCTTCGTTTCCGGAACGGGCTTCCTCTTGAGCGCATCGAAAAGTCCCATGAATAGATAGGGCCGTGGATATTTTTAACTCCGCGTATTGCGTGCGCTACTCTATGATTACGGGCTCCCTGCTTTTCAGCTCGGTCAAGGCGGCTTCAGCCCGGTCTACGCGCATCTTCAGGGCAGAGACATCGCGGATGAAGTTGTCAGAATTCAGCGCCCGCGCCTCGTCCTGGAACCTCGCCAGCCTCCCCATGGCAGCGTCAAAATCCCTGGTCTTGGCCGTCAGCGACGTCGAGAGGTCATCCAGCATCTTGTGCATCTGGTTGAACTGCTCGAAGACGTTCTTCTCAAGTGTCTTCAGGTCAGTCCTGACGTCATCCATGTCCTTGGGCGAGCCGCCTCCACCTTTGGCGCCTTTCCCTGCGGCTTCAGCCAGCCGCGTTTCCAGCGCCCGGATGGCCTTCGCGTTGTCGGCTATGCGCGCCTCCTGTTCGGAGATGACGCTGGAAAACTTCTGCCGCATGTCGGCCATGGCCGTCTTTAGCGTGGACTCCATCGAGTCCAGCTTTTTTATGTCCACGGATATGGGGCCGCGGTCCTTGGCGTCGGCCAGGACCTTCTTCAGCCCCTGCGTGTCGGCTTCAAGCCTGCGGACAGATTCATTGTAAACCTTGCTCTCCTCCTGGACTATCTTCTTGACAGCGTCCCTGAACGTTGGTTCCTTTTCGGGTCTGGGTATCGGTATCATGTTATCAGGCTCTTCGTCAGCTCCTTGTATATGCTCTTGGCCACACGGCTTTCCATTTCAGCCGCGCTCCTGCGGACGTCGCTGACGTCGCGCTCAAGCTTGCCCACTTCCTCGGAGAGCACCGCAAGCTTGCTGCTTATATTTTGGAGCTCTTTCCTTAAATCCGGGGCGGCCGCGTTGGCAGCGTTCTTGGCCTCGTCGGCTATCATGCCCCTGACTGCTGCTCGTGCGCGTTCCCTGTCGCCGGCTGTCATGCCGTCCAGTTCCTTGAGCCGCTCTGCCAGCCGCTCGATGGCGTCGGCATTGTGGTTTATCTTTTCCATCAGCCCCTGCTTCAGCTCCTGCAGCGGCCTCTCCACGCTTATGGGCTGCGCCTCCGGCGCTGCGGCGGGCGCACGGCCAAGCCGTGTGAGGTTCTCTTCCATCCGCTTCAGCCTCTCATTCATGGAGTCGAGGGTGAAGCCTTCAGCAGCCAGCTTCTTTCCGCAACGGATGCAGAAAGTCTCGACGTCGTCGTATTCCACCTTGCAGTTCTGGCATATCTTCATGCTTTGCCCCCGCATTTCCCGCAGAACTTGGCGCCGCTAGGCAAGACGTTCCCGCAGCCTTTGCATACATTGAGTACGCCCTGCCTGAGCTGGCCGTGTATCTCCTTCAGTTCCGCCGCCAGCTCGTCTATGCTTCGTGCATCCGTCTTCTGCCTGGCCAATTGCGGGTTGGCCATCTCCAAAGACTCGAGCTCGTTCCTGAGGTTCACAAGGTCCATCTTTTCCATGAGCTGGACATCTTTCATCTCGTCCAGTTCCGCTCTCATCAAACGCAGCTGCTTCTCCAGCTCTTCGACCCGTTGCGCCACATCCGGCGCGGCGGCGCCATCCATGAATAATTAATGTCTGCCTGGATATTAAACATTACAAGCGTATCGCAGGTGTCTTTTGCGTAACAGTCCTGAACCACAGTCCGGAGCAGTCCATCATCAGCAAGAGCAGTTAGAACTGCTGCTCTGCGTATTCGTCCTTGCAGGCAAGGTTGTTGACGCGGGCAAGCGTGAGCGTGCCGTTTATGTCCGTCGTTATCACAGAGCGGAGGATGGCAAACTGCCCAGGTTTCAGAGGATTGGCTTGCGTTTTCTGAGTCGTGCTGTTCACTTCGAGGTTGTAGACCGTCATCTCCCCGCCGCTGCTTACCCACGCCTGGGAAGAAAAGTTGTACAGGTTGACGCTCCCGGTGTTGTCGATCATGAACTCAAGGTAGTTGCCCGCAGTAGCGAAGCTGTAGTTCACGCCCTTAGTGGCGAAGTCGTAGTCGAAATCGTATCCGGCATACTGGCATTCCACCTTTGACAGGGCGGCGTCGCTGGTGATGTTGGTGACGTTCCTGGTCACGTCCACGGTCCAGAGTGTGACGATGGTCCCGAGGGTGACGACAAGGATGACCATCATGACCGTTGAAATTATGGGGTCGACGCCTTTCATGTTCGGGGCTGAGCGCATGGTTAAATTATGGAGGGTGATGGTATAAATCTCCGATAATGCAAGCCTTCGGCAGACAAACGTCTCACCCTCCCAAAGCACTTAGGTGAGAGGGAGCGTTTAGGGCTTTAGCCCGGAGCAGTTCAGTAGCCGCCTTCTACCTCTATGAAATCGGCGCCTGATTCGAGGGTGAAATTCACGAAGTATTCCAGGTACGTTGAGTTGACGAACGCGGACACGGTTGCATACGGCAGGTAGTTGCCTGTGGCAGTCAACTCCGTGTAGCCCGTCCCGGACGTGGACGTGGTCTCGTTGTCCACCGATATTTCGAGGAAGCCCGTGTTGTTGAGCCACGAGCCTAGATCCTTGTTGTATATGCCCAGCAGAAGCCCGCCCGTGGTCAGCGCGGCGTGGGAGCTGGATGAACCCACCTTCCTGACGTAGACCGTGAGCCTTTCATTCTCCATCACGTAGCACTCCACCTCCGGAGAGGTGAGCGTGTAGTTGGCTTCGTATGCCTTCGTCTTGAGGTTGGAGCCGATTATGAGGCCGCCGAACGTCTGGTACGTCCTGGGGGATATGACAGGCGTATCCGTCTCGTACTCCCAGTATATCACGTCGTCGCTGCCGTTCACTACCACCTTGCCGGCGTCTATGTGCATCGTTACAGAGCGCCGGCTGTTCTTTCCCTCGGCCGCGACCTGGCGCACGGCTTCGTCCAGCCGCACGAACGCATCACGCATGTTCTGTATGTAGACGGCGTCTCTCATCCTGTTGATTACGGGCGTGCTGGCTTCGTATACTATGAAGACGGCCGCGAGCGTCACAGCCATGAACATGATGCCGGAGATGAGGCTTATGCCTTTCATCGCTTAATTCTTGGCACCCTGGTAATATATCTCCTGTGCTGGCAGAGCAGTGCAACACGCAAAAACAAAGCCCAAGATATGGGACCAGCACGGAAACAGCTACAACATATGGTATCCCCTCCTGGACTGCGCGCAAAGCGCCAGGGCGGAACAGCGCTAAGGCGGCCGCATCAGCCATGGAACATCCGCATAAAGCGCAACATGGTGACATGCCTCACAGCGGAAACCTATTTAAATACATGACGACATAGATAAACATCAAATTCGGATAAACAAAAGAGGTGTGAGAATGGCAGGAAAGCCCCACTTGAACATCATCACGTCAGGTCACGTAGACCACGGCAAGTCAACGCTACTCGGAAGGCTCTTCTACGACTCTGGCTCCATCCCTGAGCAGGAGATGAGGAAGCTCAAGGAGAAGGCCAAAGAGCTGAAGAAGGAGTCGTTCGAGTTCGCCTTCGTGATGGACAACCTCAAGGAAGAGCGCGAAAGAGGTCTCACCATAGATCTCATGTACAAGGGCTTCGAGACGGACAAGTTCTACTTCACCGTCATCGACTGCCCGGGGCACAAGGACTTCATCAAGAACATGATCACGGGTGCCAGCCAGGCCGACGCCGCGATACTCGTCGTGTCCTGCAAGGAGGGCATCCAGGAGCAGACCAAAGAGCACGTATACCTGGCCAAGGTTCTCGGCATCCAGCAGCTCATAGTGGCCATCAACAAGATGGACGCTGTGGGCTACGACGAGAAGAAGTTCATTGACATGAAGGGCCAGGTCACCAAGCTCCTGCAGTCCGTAGGATTCAAGGTTGACCAGATACCCTTCGTGCCCGTGTCCGCGTTCATGGGAGACAACGTCGTGAAGGCCTCGACGAACATGCCATGGTACAAGGGCAGCACGCTCGTCAAGACCATGGACGAGAGCATAAAGGCACCCCCCAAGATGATAGACAAGCCTTTGCGCATACCAGTCCAGGACGTCTACTCCATCACAGGCGTGGGCACCGTGCCTGTCGGAAGGGTTGAGTCAGGCGTCCTAAAGCCTGGCGACAAAATCGTTTTCGAGCCCTCAGGGAAGGTGGCCGAGGTCAAGTCCATCGAGATGCACCACAAGCAGCTCGAGCGGGCGGAGCCTGGGGACAACATCGGCTTCAATGTCAGGGGTGTGGCAGCGAACGAGATAAGGAAAGGCGATGTGGTTGGCACAGCGGCCAACCCGCCGACCGTGGCCAAGGAGTTCACGGCCCAGATAATCGTCCTGCAGCACCCGACCGTGATAACCAAGGGCTACATGCCCGTCTTCCACATACACACAGGGCACGTGGCAGGGAAGATCACGGAGATTGTCAAGAAGCTGGACCCCAAGACAGGCGCCACCATGGCAGAGCACCCGGACATGCTGAAGTCCGGAGACGCGGCCATAATCAAGGTGCAGCCCGCCCAGCCCGTTGCGATCGAGAAGCAGTCGGATTTCCCGGCGCTCTCGAAGTTCGCCATCAGGGACATGGGCAATACCGTAGCTGCAGGGATATGCATTGACCTCGTGAAAGCGGACGCCCCGAAGGCTAAGTAGCTTTTTCTTCGTTTTATTTTCATCCGCCTAGCCGTAGGCACATCGCTTTGGAAAACGCGCCGCGCAGAACATCATCTCGCTATCCATCTGTCCGGCACGCCGTCCCCGTCCACGTCATCGCACACGCCGCTGCCGGAACGGCACGTGCCGGCGCAGCATTTTCCGCCGGAGCAGTCAGCGTCGGATGCGCACGCCTTTCCGCGTTGGGTCACGTTGCCCACCGAGAAGCTCTCGGTGCCTTTCTTAGTGGACAGGCAGCCCAGGTTCTCGGCCTCGTAGTTCAAGTCCAGCGTCAGTTCTTTCTCCGTTGTGGCTGTCGCCTTCATTATTATCTCATCCTCGCCGCCTGGCGCCAGTTCCTTCGGCATGTACAGGATCTTGCCGCTTCCGCCTGCAAGGTTCGCAACCTTGAGATAGGCTTTCTGCCCGCCAGCATTTCTGACGACGGCGCGGATGAAGAACTCGTCTCCCACAGCGATTTTTATCGGTTTGTACAGTGTCGCTTCCAGCTTCGGCTTTTCCGGCGCGTTTTTCACGCCGAAAGAGAACGACGCGTTTATGGGGTCGAAGGGGTCCGCATGTGTCCAATTGAACACCCAGCGGGTGTACGACCTCCCCCCCTCCATAATCACAGTAGTCTTCCTGCCCGGCGTGAGCTCCAAGTAGCCGTATGCTCTCCTCAGCGTTATATTACAGGCAGGAGTGAATCTGTAGTAGTATGGGCAAACCACCTCGTTGAATAATTTTTGTTCTTTCCTGTCCACGAAGATTATGCACTTGGGGGTGCAGCTCACGTCCATCTGAACGCTGCCGCCTGTCGTTTGGTACGTTCCACCGGCCTTCGGCGACAGCCCTGCAGCCTTCTCTATGCTGCAGTTGCTTTCGCATATAACAGTGCCATCGACCACGCACTCGTTGGGGCCTTCATCCCGCCCGATAGCGTCATTCCACACATTCCAATAGCAGATGTAGAATCTGTAAGTTGCCGTGCTGAAAGTCTTGGCGTCTATCTGCCTCTTCACCTCGTCTAGGGACGGGACGAGCATAGCCGGCGGCGAGTCCGTCGCGCCGCCCTTGCTGAAGAATTCGCCCTTCAGGTCGAAGTTGCTCAATGCAAGCGTATCTCCGGCGCAGCATGCGTCTTCCCCCTTAAGCACAGTTCCATTGACAGAGAGGTATGGATTCATGTAGAGGTTCAGCCCTATCGCTCCTACCGCCCCAAAGTACCCCTGGGTGGCGGCTTCACTATACGCACCAGATCCCGCGCCCCGCCCCATTTTCAGGTCGGGATTTGGAATTGTTCCCGGCTGGTAGTGGCTCGCGGCAGAGGCCGCGGCCGGCATCACAAGAAACGAAATCAGGAAAAACGTCCACAATCTTCCCATGTTGATTATTTCGTCTGCGCAGTTATAAGTTCTATATTATCTGCTGATCCACCTGTCCGGCACACCGTCGCCGTCCACGTCGTCGCATACGCCTCGGCCTGAGCGGCACGCTCCGGCGCAGCATTTGCCTCCGTTGCAGTCCGCATCCGCGGCGCAGGCCTTGCCAGGCTGGACGATGCTGCCTATCGAGAAACTTTCTACACCTTTTCTACTTGACAAACAGCCCAGGTTCTCGGCCTCGTAGTTCAAGTCCAGCGCCAGTTTCTTTTCAGATGCCGCCTTGGCTTTGATTATGACCTCGCCCTCGCTTCCAGGCGCAAGCTCTTTCGGCATATACAGGATCCTCCCGCTCCCGCCTGCAAGGCTGGCTCCGTTCAGGTACACTTTCTGCCCGCCACGGTTCCTCACGACGGCGCGGACGAAGAACTCGTCGCCTATGGTCACGTTAGAAGGCTTGTATAGCGTGGCCTCCAGTTTCGGTTTTTCCGGCGCATCCTTCACGCCGAAGGAGAACGTCGCCTTTATCGGATCGAACGAGCCTGACGCCGTGGAATTTATTTCCAGGTAGCCGTAGGCCCGGTCCAGGGTTGCTTCATACATTTCGTTAATTCCGCGCAAAGTGTAAACATAGCTGTACTTTTGCTCCTTCCTGTCCACGAAGATTATGCATTTCGGGGTGCAACTCACATCCATCTTAGCTTCGTCACCCGCCGCCTCGTACGTCCCGTCGCCCTTCGAGAAAAGTCCGCTGCTCCTTTCAATGCTGCAGCCGCCTTCGCATATGACGTTGCCGTCCACGACACACGCATTCGCCCCTTCAGCTCCAGTTATCTTGTCACCTCCCTGCCCCCCCATCCTCCACTTGCAGATTATGAACCTGTACGTGGGCGCCGTGTAAGTCTTAGCATCTATCTGCTTCTTCACCTCATCCAGGGACGTGACGAACATGGCTGGCGGCGAATCCACCGGGCCACCCTTGCTGAAGAATTCGCCCTTCAGGTCGAAGTTGCTCAATGCAAGCGTATCTCCGGCGCAGCACGCATCCTCCCCTTTAAGAACGGTGCCCTTGACAGAAAGGTATGGGTTCATGTAAAAATTCAGCCCTATCTGGCCTTTGCCTGCAAGCATACCTGTGATTAAGCCCAAATTAGGGTCGGGGGTTGGTTCCGGCTGGAAGTGGCTCGCGGCGGAGGCCATAGTTGGAGCGATCATGACGCCAGCAAGCAGGACCAACGCAGCCGCTTTACACCATCTCATGGCTTTCCTTCAGTATTTCGACTTTTGTTCATAGATTGTGCTCCCGTCTTCCTTACACGGAGAACTTTCTGTAAAATATGAAGATTGCGATGGCCGCTGCTGCGACGGCAAGGGCATACCAGATCCACATGTAGTCCGTGGCGTCGCGCACGCCACCTGCCGTTCCGCTGCTCACCGTTATGTCGCGTTCCGCCTCCAGCCCGCGTTCCGTTTCCCTGACCTTGAGCACGTATGCCCCAGCGCCGGGAGGTTTGATGCTTCCGGAATACGTTCCGTTGACAGCGAGCTCATCGGCCTGCAGCACCGTCCCGTCATCTCCTATGAGATAGATCAGGACGCTTCCCGATATCGGCGTCCCTCTGGTCGCGCTCAGTTTTATAGTGTATCCAACTTCCTCGTCCACAGAGACCGCATCGTCTGCATCGAAGGCAAGCGAAGCGCCTATATTGGTGAACTTGGAAAGGTCGTATTCCAGCCGTTGCGCGTCCACCGTCTTCCCGTCGGCGTCAGCCATCGTGACTTCAACGTAGCCTTTTGTCATGGATTTGGCCGGTGTGAACGTGGCGGCGAGGCCGTACGGATTCGGTGGGATTTCCGTGGGCCCGAAATGTTCTTCGAATATGACAGCGCCACCCTCATCTACAACGCGGAACGTCCCGGAGCCGTTGAACCAGTTTTCGTGGTCTGCGGCGTTTGACATGCACATGAAGGCTCCGGCGCTCTCGCCAGGCGCAAGGGGGAATTTGGTTATGCCCGCGTATGCGAACCTCCCTCGGGAGCCGGAAACGCCGAACCTGACCTTGAGCATCGCCTTCTCGCCACCGCTCGTCGCGACGAGCCGGATTTCATACGCGTTGGGGTTGAGCGCCGGGATGTTGAATTCCAGCGCCGCCGGCTTGTCATCCGCCACGATCACCGCCCGGTTCTCCGTTTTCAGCGGGCTGCCCGACAGGTCATCCCAGGCATATGTCTCCATCGTGACCTTCACGTCCTTGCTGCCGCCCATGCTGCCGACGGAAGTGCGCAGCGCAGGGTAGCCCGTTTCCAGTATAGGGACGAAGTCGCTGAATGCGTACGTTTCGTCCGCCAGTGTCGTCTCGGACTTGTCGAAGAATATGTATGACTCGTTCTCGCCGTTCACTTCGAACGACGTCGTTTCTCCCGGGACGCCGGGCGGCCCGTATGGGACTATGCTAAGTCCTGCTAGATTGAACATGCCGCCTACGATGAAATAAATCTTGGCTGTGTACGTCCCCGCCGGAGCCCCGGCCGGTATCTTCCATGAGAATTCCCTGCGCGCCAGGTCTCCGTTCATGAAGTTAAGACTGCCGGGGACGAAGAACTCGTCCAGGAGCTCCTCCTCCCTCTGCGGATGGTTGTAGAATATCTGCACGCGCTCCCTTCCTTCGACTATGGGCGCAGCCATCGTGCTTTTCACGGTATAGGAGAAAACGGCCTCATCGCCCGGAGAGTAGGAGACCATGTCCGGATGGAAGTCCGTCCATTGGATGCCCGTGGAGAATTCATAGTCCTGGAAGCAGTCGCTTTCCACGAACGCCGCAGCGGCGAATGGCTGAATGATGCAGGCCGCCAGAAGAATGGACACGCAAACGAACGGCTTCAGCATGAATAATTCTTGGCACCGTGATTTAAATCCGCGGTCATCTTGCGCGCTCCCACACTGAAGCGTACCGCACATCTATCCTGCCTTTGTTCGGGAACGCGTCGTCCAGCGTTTTCAGGTAGCTCTTGCGGCAGACGTAGCCCTTGGCCAGCCTGAAGGGCGCGCCCATGCTTTCCAGGAAGCCGTTCACGACCCTGGCCGGCGTCTGCAGCATTTCCTTGTCGCCGGTTCCAGCAACTTGATAGTCGGTGATTATGAAGGCCTTGCCTCCGCCTTTGACGTAATCGCCCAGGGCCTTTATCTCATCGTCCTGCCAGGACGCAGTCTTGCCGCAGCCCACGTCCTCGCCGCTTCTGAATTCGGCCTCGCACCAGCCAGGCCGCACGATCCACACTTGGTTGTAGGACCGGAACATGTTCCCGAGCGGCATCTCATGCTTCACCCACGCGCCCCATAGCCCAATGGCTTCCCTTATCTTCGTGAGGCTGTCGGGCATGGCGTTGTCGTCCTCGTAGATGACCAGCACGGTGCCGTTGCCCAAGTATTCGTGAGCCTGCGTCAGCATCTTCGCGAACTCCGCGTTGCCCTTGACCCAGAGCGTCGCGTCGCCGAAGACAAGCGCGTTCCCGTCAGCGGTGGAAAGCAGCAGCGGGTTCCCATCGCACGTCGCCAGCGTCGTGACGCCTTCGACGCCTTCCAGCGCGACTGACGTCTGCTGGGCTTCGCGCGAGACGAAGACCTTTCCTTCGGCCTTTTCCAGCACCATGCTGTATGTGTAGATCGGGTATTCGCCCCTGATTTTTGCCAGAAGCGTGAAAAGGTCGTCACGCATGGATGGTGTCCCTATGTAGTCCATCTCCAACGGGCATTTGACTGCCTTGCACGACGGCTCATTCTTGCCGAAATAGGAGAGACACAGGAAGCTGCCGCTTCCCGCCTCCCTGTCTGAAATCATCTCAGACACTTTGTCAGGCGGCCGCTCGAACAGGTTCTTTGCCGGGTAGATGGCCCGCACGACGTCGGACAGCGCGACGTTGAAATAGTCCATGTTCCCTTCGCCTCCTGCGCAGACGGCGTCGATGCGCGCCGCCAGCGTCAGATACTTCTCGCGCATGGCGTTTTCCTGGTATGACTTGAAGAAGCCCGTCGCCATGGTCGTCGCGAACAGTATGACAGAGGCCCCTATTATGAGGCCGCCGACGACCCATATCCACATCGATACGTCGCCTTTGAGTCCACGCATTCAACTTCATATTTGGCGGCGCTGGAATAAATGCGTCCCGGGCGCCCAGCCGGAATTCTTAAGACTCTGGAACTAATCTTAATCATGCTTCTCGCCGGTGCAAAAAAAGGCATACTGTCAGAGCACCTCATAGACGTTTTCGGCATCATCATCTCCGTTTTCCTGATATTCCTGATAGGCATCTCACTCTTCACGCGGCAGGCGGAAAGCGGGACCGAGTCTGCATACGCTTCCATGGCACGGCAAGTTGCATCAGCCGTCGACCGGGTCGCCGCCGAAGCCGGGTCAGCGAGGATAGAGCAGGCGATGACGCGCGGGCTGCCCGTGGACGTCCTTGTGAGCAGCCGCGAAGTCGTCCTTTCCTGGGCCGGCGAAAGGAAAGCCGGCGCTTCCTTCTCTGCGCCAACCGGCCTCGAAGAACAGCGATTAAGCAATCCCGCGTCGCTTTGCATAGTCAAAAGCAGGAACGACAGAAGGATAGTCGTCCAGTCCGGGCCGTGCAAATGCGTCACCAACGACAGGCGCTGCGACGCTTCGTGCGTCGTTGACGGCATCTGCGATCCGGCATGCATGACAGGAAGCAAGGATTACATATGCCTGCCCGCGTGCTCCAAAGGCGGCGACGGCATCTGCGACCCCGACTGCATATCAGCGGCAGAGGACTGGTATTGGGACCCGGACTGCGCTCTTGCGGACGGCATCTGCGACCCCGACAGCAACGGCGTCCAGGACGGCGTATGCGATCCCGACTGCCGGAAAAGCCGCTCTGTCTGCGATCCTGAATGCAAGCCTACCGATGCAAACGGGGACAAGATTGAGGACAAGGCCGACGGCTCGTGCTATGTCGGATGCAATGACAACCCCGAGCTCGTTTCTTCCATCTCTGAAGAGCAGGGTTATAACATTGTTGCTAACTACACGTGCGAGTCCGGCATCGGCAACAAAGAGACCTGGAGATGCGGCGGTGAAAAACTCATTTATTCCTGTGGCGAGTACATTTTGACAGGCGGCTACGGAGCGGACAACTATTGCGTCCACAGGTACTGGGGGGAGGTTGTTGACACCGCAATGCACAAGCAGCTGTCAACATCCGAGCGTCAGAGGTACATTAACGAAACCTATCCCCAAATGATGAATAGCGAAGTATGTTGCTGTGACAAGTCAGGGAAATGCGGGAAAAACGTGACCTATATCGACTGCATCAGATCGGGAAAGCAAAGCTACGAACCTTCCCACGAGTATTGCAAAGGGTTGGAGTCCGCAAAAAACGGAACCCAAAAAACCGTCATAAACCTGCTAGCTGACGGCATCTGCGATCTGGACTGCGCGGACCGGGCCGACGTCTGCGACCCGGACTGCCCGGACTACCTCAGCAAATGTCGTCCGTGCGCAGCGGAAGGCGAGGCGGCGGCAGGGAGACCTTGCTGCTCCGGGCTTGTGCAATGCCCGTCGTCCGGCCTCTGCGCGAAGACGTGCTGCGGCAACGGCGCCTGCGAGGCGCGACAGCAGTGGAACGAAACGGCGCATCCGAGGAACTGGGAGAACCCATGCACCTGCCCGGGCGACTGCCCGGGCGTCTGTCCGTGGGCTGACTCGTGCACGGCCGGGCCGTTCACGTCAGGCATATGCTATCAGAACCTCATGGGCTCCTTCTACGGCGGCAAGATAGAGGTGTGTGCCGACGCTGTCAAGGATTTTCTCGACCGCAGGATGTGGAGCATGAACGAAGTCGCAGCGACGACGCTGCGAGTGGGCCCCCCGCTCGGGTGGGGCTTCGACGACACACGCTACTGCGGCGACGCCTGCGGCCGCCTGCAGGCGGCCACGACGACGATAGAGGCGAACGAGGCTTATAATTCAAGCGAAGGAGCGGCATGCTGCAGTTCCATGGTCCAGCAGAGGGGGTGCGCCTGCAACGCCGGCTTCACCGATAGCACGGCATGCGGCGTCGGTTTCTGCGGCGACCATTCCACAGCGCTGTATTCAATTCTGCGCCGGCTTGGCGTGCCTTCGGAGGATCTGTGGGTCACTTACACCATATCGGGAACGGAATGCCGCCCGCACGCCTTCGTCGTCATGCGCTGTAATGCTAGCCTCGAGCCAAGGCTCCTGCTTGACGAATGCCAAGGCAGGAACGGTGAATGGCTTGCGATGGATGCGACGGGCCATTTCATCCGTCCCATGAGCAGCATCGGATGCAGGATCATGTGCCTGTGGTGGAACGAGCTTGGCCTCTACGCCCAGCAGGAAGGCGCGACCGGACCGGCGGAAGGATGGGCCTACAACCAGAGCGCGAAGTGCTCGTCATCCACGTGGGAAGGCAAAGAGACGTGCGTTGCTGCGGATGGCGCCAAGTTTTCCTGCCAGTTCAACGACTACTGCTCGTCCAACGGACTGGCATGCAAGGACTTCTGCAAAGAGGAAGGCATAGCATGCAAATGGTGATTCGGTGATGGAACGGGCGCGTCCGATGCGGGCAAAGGGTCAGATGAGCTTTCTTAGCAAGCCCGTCATGCTCGTCCTTACCATAGCCGTCCTTATAGTCCTGCTCCAGACCGTATGGAGCACGCCGGCCAAGGACAAGGAGCAGGAGCTTACGCTGAGGCTGATGGCCAAGGCGTCGGAGATCCTGGACGTCCTGCTGAGCTCCGAGGACTGCCTGGCGATGCGGACCAACATCACGGAGAGCGCTTACGCCTACGTGGCCAGCAAGGAGAAGCTGGACGACTTCGCTAGCAGATACGCATCAAGGGAACCGGACTGCGCAAGGAACTTCGAATATGGTTACAGCGTGGCAGTTGAGGAATATTGCCCCCCGGAAGCCAGCGACTGCCTTCGCTGGAGCTTCGGCTCGCCAGATTTCTCTCCAGCCGGGGATGCTATAGGCAGGCAGACGCGGACGCTGCCCGTGGGCATCCTCCATTCGAGGAAGGACATACGCGTCGGGAAGGCGACCATAACCTTGACCGACGGGGCTCTTGAAAGGATAGCGGGATTCCTTGACAAGGCCTGCATGCTGGGGCCGTCCGGCGGCGCCGAGCAGTCCATGAAAATCACGTTCGCAAATGAGCTGCGTCTCTCCGGCGGCACTGTATGCCTCGGAAACGCATGCAGGAAGCTCGACTGCCCAACGGAAGAGAAGTCCATCCCGTCAGGCAGCCACAACCTGCGAGTTGCATACGCCCGAGGGCAGCTGGAGGTGTCAGGATGATCCGCAAAGGCGGCGCGCCGGGCATGAAGGCCCAGTTCTCAGAGATGATGGCCTTCATGTTCCTCGTGATATTCGTGACGTTCTTCATAGTCTTCATCAGGCTTTCCACCATACCGGGGCTGTCGGGCACGCTCAACGCTGCGGTGGAGGCGCACGAGAGCAAATACCTCACGGCAGGGACGAACGTCGTCTTCTTCTCGACTGAGACCAGGTCAGGGAAGCCGCTGATGGAGCTGCTTGGGCTGGCCGCCTACACAGGCAACAAGAGCATAGACATGGGCCGCTACATAGGTATCGTGGACGTCACCGAGGAGATAAGCGCGCGCATGGACGCAGTCTTCGGCAAAGGCAAGTGGAGCATGAACGTGGATTTTCCAGAGACCGTCCCAGAATTTCAGATGGTGATAGTCGCTGACACTAGCGGAAGCATGTGCAACGACATAGTCGACCTGCGCGCCAGGCTGCCTGACATGATAAAGGGCCTGAAGAACGCCGGAAGGAAAGTTCAAGTCACCGTATACATGCTTCCGAGCCCCAGCGGCTGCTGCGTGGACGGCCAGGAGGTGACAATCAGCTGCACGGGGTTGGGCTTCCCTGACACCGAGGAGTTCAACTGCGAGACCATCAACAATCCGCAGAAACTGCAATGCGATCTTGCGCAGGGCGCGGGCATCGGCGGCAACGTGCAGACGTCAGAGGACTGGGCAACGGGTCTGGCGTGCGTCGCCCAGCATGGTCCGCGTGGCGGGTGGAAGGACGGGACGATACGGATAGGGATTCCGCTGTCTGACGAGCTTTCCCTCGGCAGCGAATGCGGCTGCACCGACGCCTCGTGCAAGTCCGGCCTTGCAGGCCTCCAGAACGCAATCGCTGAATGCGGCCGCAACAGCGTGAAAGTTTTCCCGCTGCGCGCCTACCCGTGCGGAACCGTCTGCTACCCTCAACCGACGTGCGCAACTCAGATGTGCAGCGACCTTGGAAAGCAGCTGTATTGCACGTGCGGCAACACGCTGCTTGTGGACTGGATGGACAGGCTGGCTTCGCAGACAGGCGGATCCATGCATAACCTCACAGATGCCGGCAACACTGCAGAGAAGATAAACGACATAGTGTCGTCCATACAAGTGGAACGCATATCCTATTTGCAGTTAGGAACGCCGCTGGAAACGCCGCGGTCGCAGGGCAAGCGCATCCGCTCGTGGGATTTCACCATCCCCGTCTCCTATTCCGGGAAATACACCGCCGCCCACGTCTACAGCTGGCAGTGACGAAGCTGACGGCGCATGGGACGATACGCGCGTAGTTTTTTATATGGCCGCCCAATTATATAGCATGCGCGGCGTCGATATAACGGTCATAGGGCTTGTGGTTTTCCTTGGCGCCGCTGCCATATTCTCCTGGGTCGTCTACCAGGTGAACCTCGGCTCTGGCAGGGCCGGCGATATCATGGGCGGTGTCAGGACAGGACAGACGTTCGCCAAGATGGAGAACACGAAGCGCGTCATGATAGAGGACGTCCTTTTCTCGACGCATCAGGCTTCCCTTCTGGTGGCGTCGCAGGGCGGGAGCTACGTCCCGCAGCGCTACTGGATGTGCGCCGGGCAGCTCACCATACCGACGGAAGCCGAAGTCCTGTTCTCGATCTCCAACATCTCCTCCAACCTCATGCGGGCATACATACAGGGCGCGAATGCCGAAACGGGCGTGACGGTAGAAGGATATGACTGCCTCTACGCCTACGACCCAGGCGAAGCCGTCTGCAACGCCGCGGATTCATCAGAATGCGAGTCCTTCCCGGCCACGGCCACGAAGGGACGGATTTACGTGAAGGGCGAAGGCGAGGCCTCCTACCAGGATCCGCTGCAGGGCGAAGCCGCCCCGAACAGATTCTTCTGGATATACCACCGCCTAAAGGGAGTCTTTGACAAGAACCTTTTCCTGGTCTGGGTCAACGCTGATGTGAGAGAGCATTGCACAGAGCCCACGGAGAACAACGTGAAGATAGCCAATGCCATAGAGGCCGCATGCCAGCGCCTGCAGGAGGAGTTCGACGGATACGTTGAGATAGCATGCACCAATCTCTGCGTCGCCGCTGACATGGACTGCCTCAATGTCCCGTGCGAGGCCCCGTCCGTTCCAGAGGCATGCACGACGGCATCGCTGCAGGGCGTGCACGGCGGGATGAACGTCCAGATATCGGTGAAGGACACCAAATACAACGTCCCGGCCGCTGGCGGCGCCATGGAGCCGCTCATATGGAACGTCATGGTAGCGAGCGAAGTCGCCGGCGTGGAGCACAGGCCGGTCGACAGCGTGAAATGAAGGAGGAAATGAGAATGAAAGGTGACAAGTCGCTTGAGATGATAATAGGCCTTATCGTCCTGCTCGTCGTCGCCGCCGTGGTCATAAATATGTTCCTCGGCACGTTCGACCCCAACAAGATCAACAAGGTCAACCCGCAGTGCGACACCGACAGGAAGGCTTTCAAGACCACGTGCGAGAGACTCTGCAACCAGTTCCAGACCGACAGGAACATGGTCACCGCCAAGGAGTTCTGCGAGACCAACACGAAGCTGGACCTGAACTGCGACAACAAGATAGCCAAGACCACCGCGACGGTCATGCCCCCGCTGGAAATATGCGAGGATGCGGTCTACTGCTTCATGTTGCAGAACTGCGAATGGTCCAGCGGCAAGCTCGGCTGGAACGAGTGCGTTGACACGCTGTGCGAGGTCTACACAAGCATGTACGATGGCGACACGGACAGCGCCAACGGGGCGGTACTGGACAAAGTGGGCTCCAAGGAGACGCTGAGTTGCACGCTTCCGGAGGACGAGAAGCTCAACTGGTTCCAGCGGTATTACGGGGACAACCCCTGCGGCGCTTAGCTCCGCTGTCGACCGAAGCGAACGAGAGGCGATTATGAGAGGCATGGCTGTGCAGACCGTGGGCTTCCTGCTCATAGCCATCTTCAGCCTCGGCCTCATACTCGCGCTGATGACCGGGCTGCTGAACCCGGCTCCGCTGACGTGCTTCGTCTACAGGGCGTTCTCGTCAGGGAACCCGGACATGGAGCTGCCTGGCTACTGCCGGGAGGAGACGTGCGCCCTGGCGCGCGTCACGATAAACAGTAGCAGCGCAGAGGCCACGCAGCTTGCAGCCTACGCCGTGGCGTGCTACACGTCGAAGAAGGCGCCGTGCCCCAAGACCAATGCCACGGCCGTGTGCTATGAGCTGCGCATCCCGAACGGCCTTTACGCGACCGAAGAGGACGTCACCAAAGTCATGGAGCGGGACTACGAGTCCGGTTGCATGCTCCTGCCAAATAGCATGATATCGACGCCGTCCGGGCCAGAAAACTATGCAGGAAGCTGTGGCACTGAGGACAGGCTGGAATGGCAGCTGAGCGGAGGCGAGACGCTCGTGCTGGTGGAATACGACACCGAGAGCAACAGGGTCGTGATTCGGTAGCAGCCAGAAGACTTTTAATGCGCCGCTTGAACTGTTAAGCATGGATGAAGCCCTCTTCAGGGAACGAGGCATACTCTTCCTGACCAACAAGTGCAACAACAATTGCGTAATCTGCCAGGACAGGGAGCCCTGGGAACTGATGAAGGAATGGCCCAAGATAAAGGAAGACCTGGACCATCTCATCTCCTCCGGGATCAGGGAGCTGACGATCTACGGCGGGGAGCCTTTCATAAACAAGAGCATGCCAAAGGTGCTGGACTACCTCTCTCCGCTGGATCTGGAGGTCTCCCTGTCCTCGAACGCGCGGGTTTTCTCCCAGAGACGGTTCGTGGAGGAGATAAAAAAGCTGAAAAAAGTGCACGTCCAGACCACCTTGTTCAGCCACGACGCAGATGTGCACGACTACATAACCTCGGCCAAGGGCAGCCATGCGCAGGCCGTGCAGGGGATAAGGAACCTGCTGGCCGAGCGGATTGACGTCGGCGTGACCGTGGTCCTGACGGCCGCCAACACCAAGGACCTGACAGAGACTGTGCAGTTCCTTGCATCTCTGGGCGTCCGCAGGATAAAGATATCCGGGCTGATTGACAAGGGCGCCCTCAAAGAGAGGCCGGACATGAAAGTCAGCTTCGAACGGGCCATGAAAGAGATAAAGAGGCTTTACGATTGGAACGGCGTGAAGGACATGAGCCTGGTCTTCGAGAAGCTTCCGCTGTGCATCCTGCCCGGCGACGTGAAGGGCAGTTTCGTCCATGAGCCGCAGCACAAGAAGGACATGACAGCCTGCCCGGCCGACAAAGCGAGCTGTGATGCATGCGCGAGAAAGCAGGAATGCATGTGCTCGTGATCTGGAGCGGCGCCAGGACCTCTTTCATCGCCAGCGATGGCCGCTCTTTTTATTCGCGCCAACCAAATCTATAGCATGGCCCGGCGGATGAAAGCGTCGATGGAAATGGAGTATGTGATGAAGCTCATCATCATGCTCGTCGTCGTCGCGGCTGTCATAGGCCTCATCTGGACCTTCTATGGCGGCACCCAGAGCTGGTGGTGCAAGATGATGGGCACGTGCGGCGGCCCGCCGCCGGTGGGCGACACGGAAGTCATAAAGCAGGCCACTTTCACTGCGACGGACGTGGCCAAGTACGTGGACAGCTGCTGGATGCGCACGGGCGACAAGCGCTCCGGCGATTTCGTATGTTACGTCCTCCAGGGCCGCTTCAACGCCAGTCCCGAGGCAGTCGCGCCGCTTCTCCATGCGTTCCCGAAGGAAAAGCTGCTAGTTGAGACGGACTTCCGCGGGGATGCGGCTGTGATAACGTTCATAGACATCGGCAACAAGATGAAGGTTTCCTAGGCGCCGAAGCGATGGCTACTTCTTCTCTTTTTTCTTTTTCTTGAAGAGGACGGTGGCAGCGGCGGCCGAGACGATGTATGACGCAACAAGCTCAAGCAGCAAAAACGGCCAGTTTATTCCAACAACACTCGGTTCGCTGAATTCCAGCGCGTTCACGAAGGCGTCCACAGGAGGGCAGCTCGCACCAACCTTGGCGATGCAATACACGTTCTCTTTCACCGGAAGGAAGAGGAATGCGATGACGGCGAAAATAATCAGGCAAAGCGCCACTTTCCTCGCGTCAGGCCTGAGCCAAAGGACGTTCATCATTCTATATTTGGCGCCCAAGTATAAATCTATGTTCATGCCTCCGCAGATTCTCATCCGGTCGTCATCTGCATGGACATTATCTGGTACATCACCGGCGCGAAGAATGCGACCATCGCTATGAGGACGGCGCTATATATGACCGTGGCGATCAGCAGGTATTTCCCTATGACGTAGTTCCTCATGTTCTTGTCGAACCCGTTCTGCAGCCCGTTCAGGAAGAAGCCCAGCAGGATGACGACTTCCATCATGTAGATGCCTATGATCATCTGGAAGACAGACGGCGGTATTATCTTCTGCGAGTTTATGCCCAGTATGCTCTCGGAAAGGAAGTTGCCGCTGCCCGTGGTCCCGGTCAGATTGAGCATGCTGTTCAGGTCGTCTATGAACTTGGTTATCAGATGGAGCAGTTGTATTATCAGCACTGCCGTCCCGGCGACGATGCCGCAGACGAGCGGTGCGACGAAGCTGGCCTGCATTTTAGCTCCAGAAACGGTTTCGTCCAGTATGTCTGCTATCTGCTCTTCCACATCGCGGCTGCTCTTGAGGAACGTCGATATGCTCTTCGTCACGACGGCGACGATCTTCGGTCCTTTCTTCGCCGACGAGACGATGAACTGCATTACGTCCAGGATCAGTTTGGACGGGTATTGCAGTATGACGCCGTATTTCTTGTCAAATATCGCCTGCTCTAGCGTCTGCCCCATCTTCTTCATCCGCGAGATTATCGACGTGAAGAAAAGGTACATGGGCGACGATTCGTAGCCGTATTGCTTGTACTTGGAGGCCACGGCTTCCATGGATGTCTCTATGGGCATGTTCGTCGAAAGCACGTCGCTCAGCCGCTGCAGGCTCGTCACGAACTCGCTCTCCAGCTGCTTTATCTGGCTCCGTATCTTCACGCGCTGGAACGATTTCCCATAGAAGTAGAAGGCCAGGGAGAACGCGACGCCCCATATTATTGTGAGCGAGTAGACTATCGATGACATGGCTTGGGCCGGCTCGTACTCTGCCTTGACACGCGACTCCCACTGCTTGGCGAAGTCCGGGCTGGCTGATATGCTGAAATAATCGTTGGCGAGGTTGTACATGTAGCTTGCGCCAGGGGCGGCCAGCACGAAAAGTATGAGGATTGAAATGGGAAGGATCGGGATGTTCGTCCTTTTGTTGCCGCGCCCGATGGCTATCATCCCTTCCGGCGGCAAGTCCGGGTGCTCTGATATGTCCGGCCAGGAAAAGGCGCTGGGCCTCTTGGCAATCGTCCGCCGCATGTACCAGAGCAGGAACAGCGGCAGCGCCACGGTATAGCCGAGCGCTATGTACCAGGGGTTCACGGAGTCGCTGAGGAAGATGGACGCAAGCGGGAACATGATCAGCCCGAGTATAGGGAACGTGATGCCCATGGTGTGTATGAACATGGTCGGCGTCCTCAGCGCCTTGCCATACTCCTTCATCTTGGCATACGTCCTGTCCAGTATCATGCCCAGCGCGTCCTCCAGGTTCTCCTGGCGCTTCTGCTCTGACACGATCATGGAAAGGTTCATGAGCGCCTGGAAGGCTTCCAGGAAATCCTTGTCCCATTCTATCCATTTCTTCATCTTGGAGGTGAACGCCTGCTCGATGGTCCTGTATTTTCCCATCTCCAGATCCCACAGTATCTTTCTGAGATCGCGCCCGAACGGCCCGGAGCAGTGGCGCGCGGAGAATTTCAACGCGCCTTCCATGTTCGGGTTGAGGCGCAGGTATATGACCATGTAGAGTATGACCTTGACGCTCTCATCGGCGGCCCGTATCTTGGTTATCTCTGCCATGACCGCCGGGTAGCTGATGATGTAGTAGAACAGCAGAAAGGGGATGGCAATCAGCGCCAGCTGCATCTCCAGCGTCAGGAAGAGGATGGCAGGGACGATGCCGATGAGCGAAGCGAATAGAGCAAGGACGGACAGCGAGAAGACCTGGTCCGCCGTTATGTTCATGTCCAGTATCAGCAGCGCCTTGTCCAGCTTCCCCTTGAAGCTGCCAGGGGCGCGTATGTTCAGGATCCGTTCGGAGAAGCGGCATGCGCGGCCGAAAAGGCCGCCCAGCCTCTTTTCCTCCTCCTCGGCAGCCAGGAACTTGCGGTAGTCAGCGGACAGCGCTGCTTCCGTTTCGTCCTCTTTTCCGCCGCCCGGGGATCTTTTGAAAACGCCTGGGAAGCCCATATAATAACATTATATCCGGCTTCCGGCATAAATACCAGCCAGCTCAGACCATGCGGCTTATAATCCCGCGCAGGTAATAATCAAATGCGGCGAATTGCATGATGGTCTCCCACGTCATAGTCTTCGCTTTCCTTGCCATAGCAGGCGTCGCTTTCCTCATGCTGGTCCTGGCGAACATATACCCGGCCTTCGGGACGGGCATCTCATGCCGCCTCTACCAGGCCATAACGGGCATCGTCCCGTCGCCGCAGGAGACGAAGCCCGGCCTGCCTTGGTACTGCTACCCCTCGGAATGCAGGTTCTCCAGGCTCAAGCTTGATGGCAGCAGCGCCGATGCGTTCGCGGAAGCCGTGGCGTTCCAGGCTTACCGCTGCTGGCGCTGCGCGGAACAGGGGAAGAAGCCGCAGGACATCGACTGCGCTGAGCTCTATTCTGAGCTGTCCACGGACGAAGCCGCTGTAGCCGCTGCGCTTGAGAGGAAAGGCTATTGCGAGGGCATGCCGGACAACGAAACGGAAGCAGGCGAGAGCACGGGATGCGGCAGCGAAAACAGGCTGTTCTTTCTTTCCAATGAACTGACAGGCACAGTCGCCATCCGCTACGACTCCTTTGCCCACAGGATAGTCGTCAGCTGAACGCCAGACCCACGCCGTAGCTTTATTTAGCAGTTTGCCCAATACATACGCGTGAAAGGCATAGCAGTTGACATGCTAGGCATCATGGCCCTGGCTGCGCTGACCATGGTGGTCGGCGCCGGGCTCATCCAGTCCTTCTCGATGGACGTCTCGAAGACGCTTCCGGCGCAGATGTCCAAAGGCGTTGCTGATATTGTCAACGCAGCCTTCGGCCGTGGCGCATACAGCGTCTGCGACGGGATGAACGGCACGAAGATAGGCTATGCCGAATTCAAGACCCTGCTCTCGGCTATGCTCGGTGGGGTGTGCAACGCAACGCAGGTCCAGCTGGACTTTTCCATGACCGAAAAGGACTTGGAACGCGTGGCCGGTGAAGTCGGCGCCTCAGGCGCGCTGCTGATCAACAGGACGCAGCCGGCCGGCGCGGGCCTGCTACTCGTCCGTGGCAACGCAGGCCTCTACCCGCTGAAGTACGACGACACGCTCAATATGACCGCCGAAGGCAAGCCGAAGAAGGACGTCATGATAGAGGTCGCGGTCCAGGGATGCGACCCTTACGATGCCGTGTGCCAGATGTCCTGCTCGTTCAAGAAAGGCATATGCGACCCCTACTGCTATCGGGCGGGGCAGCACGAGGACGTGCCGTGCGACATCGACTGCGTCGATGCCGGCACAGGCGACGGGAAGATCACGGCCGGAGACAGGGATGGCGTCTGCGATTTGGACTGCTACAACAGCGTCAAGGATCCGGACAGGGCGTATGACCCGGACTGCGTCCGTCCAGAGAGCGACGGCATCTGCGACCCGGACAGCAACGGCGTCAGCGACGGCGTGTGCGACGGAGACTGCGCCGGCTCCAACGGCATCTGCGATCCGGACTGCACCGGAGATCAGGACTGCGTCTGCGATGGGAAATGCAACGGCTACTGCTCTGTGAAATGCAAGGACGAGCTGACATATCCGGACAACGACCCCGACTGCCTTACCGAAGAGAAGGGGACGGAATGCTGCGGCAATGCAGTCTGCGGCTTCGGCGAAGACTGCCAGAAGTGCGGCGACGACTGCCCCGCCAGCGGCGGTTGCGGCGGCCTTGGCAAGGTATGCTGTCCGCAAGACGCATCCGTCGATGAGTATGGCTGTTCGTCCGCCGTCGGCATGAGTGAAGGGAAGCCATGCAGCTGCGATTCCCAGTGCGCAGAAGGCATGGCCTGTTCGCCTGGAAAGGCTGGAGGCAAATATTGCTGTCCGCGTGGCAGGAAATGGGACGGCCAGACATGCAAGATAGAGGCCGATGTGCTTATCGTTGCGTTGAGAAGCGGCATGCTAGACGTATATTCGGCATCGCAGCTGCAGACGCTGGAATCGAAGGTGAGCGAATATCAGGAGGCGCTGGCAAGCGACGGATTGGGTTCCGTCTTCCTCTACCTGGACACGAAGGACACGTCCGACATAATCGGAAGTCTGGTCGATGACACGACGAGCGTCAGGAAGATTGAAGCCGTTCTACAGCAGCTGATCGTGAAAGTCAAGGCACGCTATCTCATCATAGTCGGAGGCTACAGCCGTTTCCTTCAAAAGGACATAGGCTGCGGAAGCTGCAGCGACCCACGGTTCTCCAGCTTCAAAACGGACGATTTCTATGCCGACCTGGATAGCGACAACCTGCCTGACGTACCCGTCGGCAGGATCCCTGACCCGAACAGAGGCGACCTGCAGGTCCTGATCAAAGCGTTTGACACGTACATAGGCCTGCATCGAAGCGGAGGCATGGACTTCTCCGACTACAGGACGCTGGCCATGCTCTACGACCGCGACGCCAGCGGCCGGCGCGGGCCCTGGGCTTCGGGCGTGTGCGCCCACAAAGCCATATTCAGCAGGGAATGCAGCGCAGACCAGCGCTGTTCAATTGAAGGCGACGGCCAGTACGACCAGCCGTCAGAGGCCAACGGCCACGAACTTTTCATGCTCCTCGTGCACGGCGACGAGAAGGCGCCGCAGTCCTTCTGGTGGGATGGCAGCAGGCGCTTCATGACGTCGACGGACGTGGCGTCGCTGGACGTGCAGGGCAGCGCGTGGATGGTCATGGCGTGCTACGCCGGCATGGTCGACAACAAGAATCGGATGAGTGAATCGATGGTCATGGAGTTCCTCGCCGGCGGCGGCGCCGTCTACCTTGGCGGCACAAGGACGCAGATGGGAAGGATGCTTGGCTCCTTCCCATGCGACGACGGCGGCGACAACTACATCGGCACTCTCTATGCATCCATTGGGAAGAAATTCTCCCTTGGGAAACGCATAGGTGACGCCTTCCTGGAAGGCAAGAAGGCCTACGCGTCATCGTCGCAGGAGACGTGCTCCTACAGGACGACGCACCAAACCTTATTATACGGCGACCCAACCCTAAAAATAAGGAAGCTGTGGTATGGCATCGCTTAGAGTCGCCCTTATCGTCATGGCCGCCGTTTTCGCTGCCGTGGCTGGGCTTTACGCCTACCAGGCGCTGTCCGCCGGCGCAACGCAGGCCGTATGCGGCGACGGGAAATGCAGCGCATCAGAGAACTGCGCTTCCTGTCCGCAGGACTGCGTCTGCGCAGGTGAAGCGTATTGTTCCACCGGGGGAAAATGCATCACCCTCAAGTGCGGCGACGGCGCATGCAGCCCGGGAGAAAGCTCTGTGGAATGCTGCGACGACTGCGGCTGCCACGAGCAGGGAACGGTGTGCGACACGCGGACGCATGCTTGCAGCTTCCCCGAAGCCCCTCTATCTGATGACGATGCGGCCGCTGCCGTCAGGGCGTATTACAGCGCGCAGAACATTTCCATAACCAAGCTGCAGGTGACAGGCTCGTCCGTGTCCGGCGGCAAGCCCGTGAAGGTCGTGTCCGTCTTCCTTGAAGGCGACCCTTACGAGAGGCTTGTGGCAGTCGGCGCCGGCGGCAACATCACAGAAGAGATTTTCAGGTGGTGAAGCGATGGGCGCCCACTCTGCGTTGGTTGCAGGCGGACGGGCCACATACGTCTTGGTTTCAGCCGTTGTGATCGTGTTCCTGGTGCTGTTCTTCATCTTCCTGCCACTGACCGCAGTCAAAATCACGAAAGCCACGAGATGCGGCAACGGCGTCTGCGAAGAGAGCTGCTTCACGTGCGCATCGGATTGCCCGTGCGCATCGGGCAAGGTGTGCTTCAACGACCTGGGCACGTGCGGAGCCGTCCCTGATGAAGCGAAGGCTGCGCTGGAAAGGTACGGCGGCGGGACGTTCCTGGATTCGTGGGAAGAAGAAGAGGCGAGGACATTCCACGCGCGCTCCGGCGGCAAGGACGTTCTTATAAAGTCCGGCGCAATAGCTGAAATGAAACCCCTGTAGGACGACGCCATGAAAGCCACGCTTAGTTCCATTGAGCAGGTCATAATCCTGATAGCGGCGATTGCGCTTTGCATGATGATGCTTTCGCTCGTGTTCAACCTCTGGCCCAATGAAGTGAGCGCATCTAAGGGAAGCCGCACCGAAGTCGCAAGTTTCCTTGCCGGCAAGGTCAGTGACTGCTTCAGCAAGCACAGCTACGGGCTGGATCCCAAATCTGCCCTGTGCGGCGAGTTCGTCATAGAATCTAACGGCACGGTCACGGAAGCGGACATAACCAAGCGCCTGGACTGCTCAAAGATGCCCAACAGCGACTGCGTCGGATGCGAGCGTTGCGTGTCGTCCGACGGCTCGGCAGGCGACCGCCTCACGGTCAGCATCACGCGCGAAAGGACCCATGTCTCCATCGAATACCTGGCTGGCGAAAGGCGTGTCGAAGTCCGCCAGATCGGCTGCTTCGTTGACGGCGATTGCGATGACGGGGACGGCTGCACAACGGACGCATGCCTTTACCCGGGCACATCAGACTCTGCGTGCTCGCACACGTATTCTTGCACTTCCAACCAAACGGGCAATGCGACTGACTGCCTGCGCGATTCCGACTGCTTCCCTGGAGAATGCTGCCACGCAACGTCGTGCGTCCCTGAAGGCGCCATGCCCAGCTGTTCGGGCATCATGTGCACGCAGGAATGCGCGAATGGCACGATGGACTGCGGCCAAGGCAGATGCGCCTGCGCCAGCGGCAAGTGCGCAGTAAAGTGGGCTTCGAGCTAGACCCCGAGAACGAAAGTCCGTTTCTTCATACCAAACAACACACTCAAAGGCTGACGAGAAAGCAGAGCGTCGCTTGGAGATTTTTCATGCTAGCCACTGCAGATTTGACGCCGGGAGCAGGATTTTCTTTCCGCCGTTCCATTTTTGTTCTCCCGCTAACCCCCCACCCGCCAAAAGACTTTTGGTGGGCGAGGCACCCGCGAGCGGAAGCTGCCGGAAAAGCGGGAATTCGAACCTGCGAGCCCTTTCGGGCACCAGTTTTCGAGACTGGCGCATCGGCCTCCCACAAGTCCCGGGGGACTTAGCCGTTCTGCCATCCCGGCTTGCGCTTTAAATTTGCCTGTTCAATCTTAAGTGCATGTTTAATAAGCGGAAGCCGTTCGTGGCGCCAAAGGCAGGCAAGGCGTTCGACATACTCGTGGCTTCCGGAACGAACCCTGAGACGGTCCTGCTCTTCTTTCGGGGGGAGCCCATACCCGACGATGCGAAACTGAAGAAAGGGCAGCGTCTCGAGCTGGTCGAGGTGACGACCAGCGGGTGATGCCATGGTTACGGATGAAACGGAATGCAGCTGCGGCAGGCCGGCCGTTTTTTTCAGGAAATACGAGGGCACGCATCTGTGCAGTCCGCATTTCATCCGGAGCGTCGAATCGCGCGTCATGAAGGCCGTCGGCAGGCACGGCATGGTGAAGCCCGGCGACCATGTCATCTTCGCCCTTTCAGGGGGCAAGGATTCAGCCACGGTCTGCAGCATCGTAGTTTCCGGAGCAGGTTCATGGAGAGGCATCAACTTCACCGGCGTTTCAGTCGATGAGGGCGTCGGGCCCTACAGAAAGCAGTCCATAGCCGCGGCCGCAGAGCTGTGCAAGCGGTTGAATATCCAGCACCGTATCTTTTCTTTCAGGGAAGAGCTTGGCGCTACCATGGAACAAAAACTGAAGGCCATGCGAAAAAGCGACCCGCAAAGCCCCCACCTGTCCAATCCGTGCACCATCTGCAGCATAGGCCGGAGGCATATCCTGAATCGGGTGTCCCGCGAACTGGGCGGGACGAAAGTCTGCTTCGGCCACAACCTGGACGACGAAGCCCAGTCCGTGGTCATGAATTTCGTCAGAGGCGACCTTCAGCGCGCCTCGCGCGGCGGCGCCGTGACCAGCACGCCAGCCTCGCGCAGCAGCCGTTTCATCCCGCGCATAAAGCCACTGAGGGACGTCCCGGAACGCGAGGTCGCGCTTTATGCATGGCTCAAGAGGCTTCCTTTCCGTTGTGGCGCCTGCCCGTACGCCGGCGGGCTCCGCCTCGAAGCCCGCCATTTCTTGAACAGACTGGAGATGCTCTCGCCTGGCGTCAAGTTCTCGGTGCTGCACACCTACGACAAGGTTCTCCCTTTCATGCGCGCAGCCGCGTCCGGGCATGCAGCGGAATCATGTAGGACCTGCGGCGAGCCCACACCTAACGGCAGGTGCAGGGCATGCGAGCTGTGGGATCAGCCGACGAGGCGCCTCAAAAACAAAAAACGCGGCTCCCTGTAGCTTTTGCCAGCGAGCCTGGCGGCAATCCTCTCCAGGGCCACGGACGCAGGAGAATGTGGGTATGCTTCAAGGACAGTCCTTTTTTCCAGCAGGCTTTTCGTTATCTTGGAGTCCTCAGGGACGGTTCCCAGGACCGTTGCCCCGGTGACAGCCTCGATCTCCGAGGGCTTTATCCTGTGGTGCTTCGTCGCCCTGTTGATGACGACGCCTAGCACGTCCTTGCCCATGCGCCTTGAGATTTCTATGCTTCGCAAGGCGTCGGCTATCGACGGTATTTCAGGCACCGTCACGACGATGACGCTGTCGCTAGCGTCTATGACAGAGAGCACGTCGTCGTTTATGCCTGGCGCGGAGTCCATCAAGATGTCGGCGCCGGATTCCCTGAGCATCTTTCCCAGGCCATAGGCCTTCAGGCCCGCATAGCTCATGGAGAGCTTGGCCGGTATGTATTTCATTCCGGAGCTGTGTATGCGGAGGCTCTCCATGACTGCCGCGCGGCCCTGTATAATGTCTTGCAATCCAGGGGAGGCGTCATACGAACCAAGATGCAGCCCGACGTTGGGGTTCCTGAAGTCGCCATCAACGAGCACAGTCTCCGTTCCGAGCCTGTGCAGGGCCAGCGCCACGTTCGTTGCAATCGTTGTCTTTCCGACGCCGCCTTTGGCCGACAGGACGGATGTTATCATGCCTTGCCACCGCTTGTGTAGATTACGAGTCTTCCCCTTTTCTTCGAAGCCAGAAGGCCGGATTTTTCCATGTCCTTCAGGTATTCGTTGGCTCTGTTTCTCGAGATGCCCAAGGCTTTCGACGCCTCCGTGGCCGAAACGGCGCCGCGCTGCTTTATGAGGTAGGCCATCTGCTTCTTGCGCCTGAAGACGGTGGCGCTCTTGCTCTTCCTTGCTCTCATGGCAGTCTCAAGTTCGGCGACGCGGCGGCTCATCTCCTGCGCATGCGCGTCTGCGCCTTCCTGCTCCACCAGCACGCGCTCGCGGCGGCACACCAGGTCCTTTATCTTGAGCAGGTCCCTGTCCACAGCCACGCGCTCCGGAAGCCTGTCAGAAGTCATGATTAGATAATTGCCGCAGGCCTTAATTAATTCTGCACCCGGCAGCTCTTTTTAATCCTTCCGCAAAGTGGTTATGATGCTGGAAGCAGCCTATCTTGTTCTGGTCTTCGCAATCGGCCTCGTGGTCTCCGCGCAGGACATAAGGAAAGGCTTCATAAAGAACGGGCTTCTGACGGTGCTCATGTTGCTTTTCGCTGCGTTTTTTTCACTGGAGATGGGCTCTTTTGCTCCGCTTGCAGGCGCTTTCCTTTACAATCTGCTTCTCTCTTCTGCATTGAGCGTGGCCATGTGGGCCTTTGGTTTATGGCCGTCAGGAGATTCCAAACTCTTCATAGTCCTTTCTGCCATGCTCCCGCCACAGGTCCTGGCTTCGTCAGCCAGCCCGCTTTCCGACATGCTCATAAACTCTTTCGTCCCGCTGTTCTTCTTCTACTTCTTGGCCACGGTCGTGAGAAGCCGGAAGCCCGACTTGAAGGCGTCGCTGAAGAAGGCATTCGAACCCTATAGGGTGGCATTCGTCGCCTTCATCTATCTGGGGATAGCGTGGTTCATCAGCGCCCTCTTCACCTACGTGGGAATAACGAGCCCTGTGCTTTTCATAATCATACTGTTCGTCACGGTGGAAGTCTTCTACAGGACGAAGAAGATAAACCTGGAATATCTTTTCATAGGGGCCGCAGCCCTGAGGCTCGTGATTGACTACCGGGCCGTCTATGAGGTGGGGTTCCTTTCAGCCATGACGGCGACAGTCCTGGTGTTCATAGTTTTCCGTTTCTTCTTCCTTGACCTGGCTTTCATCGGAAACACGCGGCTCGTCAAGATAAAAGACCTCATGCCGGGGATGAAGCTGGCCGAAGGCATCGTGAAGCGGAAGGACGGCACGTACGAGAAGAAACGGATCGTGCTTTTTACAATCTATGACGTGCTTAGGTTCGGCGTGACTGAGAGATTCATCCATGGCATAAGCGATGAAGGCCTGACCGAGAAGGAAGTCGGAAGGATAACGTCCCTGGCCGGGGAGGGCAAGCTAAGCTTCGATGAGGTGCTGATCCACGTTTCTGTCCCCATGGCCATGTTCCTGTTCGCAGGGTTCTTCCTTACAGTGCTCGCTAATGGCAGCTTTTTGGCCCTCTTGAAAGTGACGCAGGTGGCGTTTTACGGATGAATCCAAAAAACGCCACGAGCACGGCGCGGGCCGGAAAGGGATTTATATACATCCGCCAATTATCAGCGGATAGCCCATGCAGAAAATCAGCAATCTCGAGATGGACGCGAAAGGCAACTCCGTTCTCATAGCCGTCAACCCCAAGATATACCCTCTGGAAGTCATTTATTCGGCCGCCTACATGTTTTTGGATCGGGCCTACGTGGTCATCGACGGGGATCCGGAAGCGGAAGTTGTCGTGCAGCTGAAAGCCAAAGGCAAGGAAGACCTGGAAAAGATGGCGTTTGAATTCCAGAACGAACTGGTGAACTATGCCGTATACGTTGTCCAGGCTGCCAGGACGAGCGAGATAAGAAAGGCCATAGTCGAGAAGGCGCTGGACGTGAGAGAAGAGCCGGAAGAAGAGGAATGCGAAGAATGCGAGGAAATGGACGACCCGCTAGGCATATCGAAGCCGTGGACCCCGGACAGCGCAAAGGGGCTGAAAGTCCCAGAGGGGCTGAATGCTGAAGATAAGTAACGTCAGGACGGACGCCGCGCGCGGGGAGGCCGTGGTGACGTTGAACCCGCACTTTTACCCGCTGGATGTAGTAGAAGCGACTGCAGCCAGGCTGAGCAGCGCATGCGGGATAAGGGTTTCAGAGAACGGGGCCGCCATAGAGGTAGCGCTTAAACCCACAGGCAACGCCCCCATGGACACGCTTGGATACGAGTTCATGAACCACCTTCTTGCAAGCATCAAAAACGGGACCGGTGACTGATGGCATTCAGCCTTTTTCCGAAGCAGCAGCGCGGGTACGCGGTAAACAAATACAGCTGCGCGCGGTGGGGGAAGGACAGGAACCTTGTGACAACGGATCACGGCTCCTGGGCGCTGCTCAACGACAGCGAGTTCAGGCTCCTGAGGACGATGAAAGTAGAGGAGGATCCCGCACTTTTCAGCGTGCTGGAAGACCGGGGAGTTGTGGTGACAGAAAGGAACATGGAAAGCGTGGCTAACGACTACCGGGAGAGATTCCACTTCCTCGGCTGCGGGCCCACGCTGCACATAGTCGTGCCCACCATGAGGTGCAACCAGAAATGCGTCTACTGCCATTCGCGTTCCCAGCCGCCGGCATCGAAAGGCTACGACATGGACGAGAAGACGGCCAAGTCAGTCGTTGACTTCATATTCACCTCCACGGCAAAAATCTTGGTGATAGAGCTGCAGGGTGGGGACTGCTCACTCAACTTCGGCACAGTAAAATGCATAATAGAGCATGCCAGGGAATTGGCGGACAGAACAGGCAAGAAAGTCAAGTTCTCCGTCGTGACCAACCTCACGGCCATGACCGATGAGATGCTCGGCTTCCTGAAGGAAAGCAGGATAATGGGGCTCTCGACGTCGCTGGACGGCCCGAAGCACGTGCACGACGCCAACCGCAAATACATTGACGGAAAAGGGACCTACGATGACGTCGTCTACTGGATCAGGAAGATAAAATCGGAGTTCAAGCAGGACTTCAACCTAAATGCAATGACCACCGTCACCCGCTTTTCCCTTCCCTACGCCAAGGAGATTGTGGACGAGTTCGTGGAACTTGGCTTCGGCAGCGTATGGCTCCGGTTCCTGAACAATTTGGGCTTCGCCAGCCAGGCATGGCAGAAGATAGGCTACACGCCCGAGGAATACATCGAGTTCTGGAAGGCCGGACTTTCGCACGTCCTTGAGGTCAACAGGCATACGCGATTCAAGGAAATCTACGCCAGCCTGCTCGCCAGAAAAATCCTCTTCCAGAGGGATCAGATGTTCGTCGACATCCAATCTCCCTGCGGTGCCGGCATAGGCCAGCTGCTCTACGACCACACCGGGGACATCTTCACATGCGATGAGGCCAAGGTGCTGGGTGACACGTTCAAACTGGGCAACGTCCGGACCAGCACGTTCCAGGAAGTCATGAGCCATCCGACTGTGGCGAGCATGGCCACAGTCTCAAGCAAACTCACAACGCTCTGCGATGCCTGCGTTTATTCCCCGTACTGCGGCCTGTGCCCGGTAGAGGCGTTCACATCGCACGGTTCCATCATTCCTAAGCTGGCCGAAAGCTTCCGCTGCAAGGTGTTTAAGGCCATGATAGAGCATGTGTTCCGGCAGCTGACGGACTCAGAGCGGTCGAGGCAGGCGATCCTGGAATGGGTCAGCGAGCCTTTATAAAAAGCGGCGCCAAATAGCTAAACGGGAACATGCCGGAAAACGTGCTGCCGGAAATAAAGCGGAAAGTGCACTCCTTCCTTGTCGAAGAGCGGGGCAG